>JAABUN010000507.1_pt1 | contig 100897 bp, 112 predicted proteins | sample 5559311 | NCBI WGS metagenome assembly JAABUN01 (sample SAMN10711877, study PRJNA513370) | rock metagenome | isolation source: Antarctica rocks | place: Antarctica: Victoria Land, Siegfried Peak sud | reverse complement strand
CTCCGCACCCTCCCTCCCCATTAACGATTGGCTTCCTCTCCTCCCTACCCTCCCCCACAATCCCCTCCTCACCTTCTCTCCCTAGCTAGTCACCCTTTCCTCTTTTACACTCTGCTCTCCCCCTCCATATCCCCATCCCCATTCCCAGTCGGCAACCCCACACCATCCGCATCGTTTTCGCCCCATTTCGTACCGTTGCCGCCGCTGCCATTGGGATCGAGGTTGGAGTTGGGATATTGATTTGGGTTGGCGTTGGGGTAGGGGTGGAGGACTTCATAGATTGATTTCGGTCTGAAGCGGAGGATTGGGGAGATGTTTGAGGTTGGGTGGGGGGTTGGGCGGGGTCGAGCGGGTGGGGGAGGGGAAGTTTGAGGTGGTGGAGGGGGTGGGTTTTGTGGTGAGGATGAAGAGGGTGGAGGGGGTGGTGGTTGTGTGGACGGAGAGGCCGAATGTGGTTGTACTGGTGGCGTTTGGACAGGGGCAACGGTGCGTCTTCTCTTGAACTTGGCCATCAGGGTCTTGAGGTTGAAACTCGGGCCTGTCGCTCTTTGCGCAGATTGGGGTTTGTAGTTCCCTTCCACCTGAATCGTGTTGCCGAAGCCGAGGGTGGCGGGCTGTTTCAGCGACATTGGAGCTGGGGGGTTTGTTTTACATCGTGTTAGCGGGGAGATGGTGGCGAAGGTAATGGTGGTGGTGGGTTGGTAGGTGGGTGTTTCGAAGTCTTGTGGGGTTTGTTGCTTTGCGCTTGTATCTTGTAGGCGCTTGGGTGTGAGGGGAGAAGAGGTTGGATGTGGGTGGATAGATGGGTATAGGCGATGGGCTGAGACGCACCTATTGAGGTGAGAGGTGGGAGGGTGTGCATTCTTGGGGGTTGTGAACATGAATGTTTCTGGGGACGTAAGGGTTGAAGAGGGATAGTTTGCGTGACGCTGTGTGGGGAAGTTGCCGTGCGTGATCGATCGATCGTACCTGGTACACTGACGAATAGAGACAAGCGGCTGAGTGTATTGCGCGAGTGATGAGCTTTGGAGAAGATCGGCGATTGCATTGTGCAACAGTAGTCATGAACCTGTGGTTGACATTAATATCAAAAGATGTGTAATGACATGGAACTGGCCTTGGGTGTTATATATGGTGTATATGGGTGTCTGTCGAACGACATGTTAACGACCGGCGTTGCCGCCGAAGGACTCAAGAGTTCATGAAGACCTCGCATCGTAACATTGACTTGCTGTGCTATTAGAAGGGAATGTCGTAGAGAACGCGCGATATAGGTGTAATCTCCACCCTAGAGTCGAAGATGAAGTCACAATGACAGTATATCACCTGTCATTGGGCAACAGTTTGATCTGATATGATGAGGGTTTCGCCTTTTCTCCGGAAAAGGTGGACCGAGAATGGTGTCCCAAGATGGTCAAACTCAAGATGATAAGCCACGGGATCCTGTTCGACAGTTCAGTGTGGAGAGTCTATTCAAAGATATGAAGATGTATTAGGATCAAGGTTTATTTGATGGGAAAACCTTGGCTCGAAATCAGTGCCGTCAGAATCATTCGGTTTCTGACAGTGTTTCCCCATATGACACGTCATTTTGCTCTCACTTGGCCTACTTGCGGGGAGTGCTGCGACTGTTTCATAGTTGAGGGACAAGAAGCTCAAGCGTGGACAAAGCAGATCAGCCGTCATCGCTACGGCACGGCGACATGTAGGCTAGCGCTAGCCTGTTTCATTGCAACTTGCCAGTACAGTAGACCTGAGTCATGTGTGTAATGCGTCATGCGGGTGGATCAATAGCCAAAGTGACTTTTCATTGCGGACGACGATCGCTCATGGTAGCAGAGAAGTCTGTTACGCAACCCAGCGGCTGTAGAGAATATGCCTACGGGTGAATGGATGGAGTGTCATGACAATTGGTCTCTTGGTACTGCCTGGGATGATTGGGGCGAAGAATGTAGGACAGGATTGTTGACGTACCAGACCAGTCGCCTGAGGTCTGAAATGGACGTTCTTCTCTCATGGAAGTCATCTTCAATCTCAAATCTCCAGTCTCATTCCTATTGCCCGAGCGTCCTCCACCACAGCCTTCATGCGGCTTGTTGACATCATCCAAGTGACCAATTTGTAGAGATTCTGTTTTGCAGCTTGAGCCCAATAAGATGCGCTTTTTCCGGTCTTCGTTTGCGCCTCTCACTCTCCCGCCCTGGTAGAGGGGACCCTTCCGTACCAGCACTTCTAACTTTTCAAGGATGATCCGTATGCTGATTTAGTGGGGCGTATGATGGTGGAGGGCGCTTAGGGTCGGACCACTTAGGGCCAAGAACGTGGATGGCCACATGGGACAACGCGACAGTAACGTGGCTGCAACGTCACGCGCCCTGACAGCTTTTCGAATACCACCTCATAAGTCCGTTCCGCCGTGGATGATGAAGGCAGGAGGGTGTAAGAGCACGGTCAAAGACTCCGAACTGCAGGGATTCCCTTGCTGTCGTGGCAGGAGACAACTCGTCTCGTTGCCACTGTATGTTCCAATCTGCATCTTCGATGTCCCGATAGCCCGTCCAATGATGTCTTCAACTGATCTCATAGGCTATCGTTTCAGTTCGTTATTCGAAAAAGGTTCCATTATGCGGAGAGAATGGAGGGCGTTTCGAGTGTATTGAGTGATAGCCAAGGTCTGTGGTCGCCGCGCGTCAGCCACGTTGCCCGTTTCAAAGGGTGGTCATTTGTCACCACCACTTGTACGAACTCGGAATTGTGGCAGCGGCGTCCTCCGGCGACATTGAGTTTCCATCCATCAAATGGAACCTTGGCATTCAATTTATGCCCAATGCCATTGATTGACGGAATGTGAATGTTCACCGTCGACCTGGTCAGTACAGACGGCAAACCTACTTAGTGAGTCACCGCGAGTAGAACATCACTTGCGCAAAGCATGCAAGCAAATTCTCGTATCACTGCTGACGCAAGTAGATCCTCATCACACGTTTGAGAATATGCACGATGTCAGGGCAGCCCCAAGGCTTAGATCGAAAAGTCACGTTCTTCACCACGCAACGCAGGGCGTAATTCAGTGCATGCATAGCCTAGCTCACCCCAGCTAATCATTCTGTTACATCGCAGTGCCGGTGAAGGAGTCCTCATGCATGCACCAAGCCGAAAGGCATACATTTCTTCACGGCAGGCAGTGCAGAGGATATGGGTGAAATGATAAACACGCGTCCTAATAGGATAAGAATGTCGTTGGCGGCTCACAGCCTTGCAGCGGGCCGGATTGAACGCTCATTGGCTGGGCTAGCGCGATCCAACAATAACGCCTGGCCGACGCTAGTGGAGTGTTGCCTGACGCCAAGTGCCAGGCACTTTACCACCACAGGCTGCAGCAAACTCATCGATCATGCCAATCACCACTCTGACAGCGAACAGCAGTTCTCGAATCTTCTCGTACCTTGCATCAGCATGGCGCAAGACTATCTTCAGACGGTCAATGCATCCCGCATCCCACGTGATCACGGAGATCCAAAGGCTGCAAGGGCGCAGCAGGAGTCATAGCGAACACGATTATGAGTCTTCAACCCCTGATCGCGCCCTCTATTCGACAAGAGTGCGAAACGTGGAGTTGGCCGAATGATACTGCCTGCGCGCTAGCGCCCTTTGGGCTTGTTGAGTCGATGGATGCCTGTGACTTCAGGGCGCGAACGGTCCTCTTGGTTAGGCAACATGTGTCAAGTGGTGATCTGTGACGAATGCTACCGAGGTCCCACCGTGCCTCTATTGGGCAATGCAAAGGTAGATAAAAGGTCAATTGTTCCTGTCTTTCCTCCTTCCTTTTTCAGCATCAGTGATGAAGTGAACCCATCTCGAAGTTATCTCCGCAATTCTATCTTCAACTGCATCCAAGAACCAATTACTCCTCCGAATCCATCGTCTCTACCATCCTTATCTACCCTTATACTCCATAGCTTTCATCGTAGCCACTGGTGCTCCATTGAAACATCGTGACATTGGTCGCCTAATCACATATCAATTGGGTCGTGCCGAACCTTAACATACCTACTACACTCCAAAGGCACCTACCTTCGTCACCCACCTCCACCATGCCTTCTCGCAACAATTACAGCAATGGTTACTCCAGCTCCAGCGCCTCAAGCCGTTCCTCATCTTCCTCATCAGCCGCACTGGCCCGAGAACTAGGTGGCCTGTCCATAAACTCAAAGAAAGGTAACCTACTCCACATCCCCAGCATTTCCACACGCAATACCAACACTTCCACAGCACCCTCCTACGATCCCAAGCACAGCTCGCAACTCCAGCCCAGATACGCCGAGCCAGAGCGCCAAACAAGCTCGAAGCACACTTCTTCCCGATACGAAACCACCCTCATCACGCCCGATACCTCCCGATCACGCCCATCAAAGTCCAGCTATGACGAACCTTCCGTCCGCTACGTAGGCGAACCCTGCAGAGACCCGAAGAGCTCCAAGACCGACGACAGCCGATACCACGCTAATAGCTTCAATGATGCGAGATGCTCTTCCAACAGGGAAGATTCGAGGTTCTATCCCAAATCCGCCTACTACGAGCGGAGACAGTGAGGGTGTGGTATGAATGGCAATATGAAATTTAACGAGATCCTCTGCTGCGGGAGTTTGGTCACTAGGGCCTCGTCATGTGTATGGAATTCAACTCCAGAGAACCAACCAACGGCAATTTGGCTTACGGCATCTTCTTCCTCGGGTATAGCGTCGGTGTTCGGGAGCGGTATGGAATCTTTATAGACGATCGACATTGGCTTGCTGCAGCGCAGCAAGCTACAAAGACTTTGCTCTTCATGTTTATCTTCATCGTGATGTAGAGTAGATTTCATAGTCAAGCTTTCTATGTCTGGCTAGCGTGCCAAGACTTCCTATGCTCCGCCGAACAACATCCCATTAATCGGCGCCCCACCCCTAGTCGTAGGAGCGACAGCGACTAGGGGGTGGGGCGCCGATTAGTCCACCTTGATCCGTCCAATTAAGGGTCTACACAAACTCAAGTCCAATAAATCTACAACACTAAGCGCCCGAGTCAATATGGACATTAACCTCCCACCCACTTCCTCCGACGCCCCAAACCCGCACTCATGCTGATAAGTGAGTACCACGTTGCTTGAAGAATAATTGGTCGAAAGTCTGACGCCCCTGTCACTATGGTCTTTGAGACCTTTTTGAGGATGGCCAAGCTGGATTTAATATGATATGGCGATTTGGACGTGCGTTGTGATAGATTGATCCGGTCTTTTGAGGGGCAGAGATTGAGGATTGGGGGATGTTTGAGATTGTATTGGTGAGTTGAGTTGGGTTCTCAAATGATTTATATTCTGGTTATGAGATGGAAGCCATTACATGATGATTGATTGATTATCTAGAAAGAGACGTCGCAGAACGCAGGCTGTTACATGACTGCCAAAGCATTAGGATATGGCTGATTTGGTTTACTTGTACTGCTATCGGACGAAAACATTTAAAATCACTACGGTGAGATGGGCAGGAATGACACAGACAAGTAGGCAGGGATCGGAGACAGCTGAGTATCCCGCGATGAGAGAAGAAGCCATTATTGATGAAGCTTCTATTGTTCTCACTGGCTTCATCTGACACACCCGCACAAAGTGATCGGAAAACAGCTCAAGGATTGGTGATGGGGACCGTAGATCTCGATTCTGTCGCTGATAATCGCACGAGGTCGACAACTTCGGGCGCAACTGACCATCGTACGTCTCGACATCATCGAGCAAGGCCGTATACATGTGGCTGAGATATTCGGGATGCGAAGTGAAGGTTACAATCACAAGCTTTTTCTGTGTCACTAATCCTAAATCTACTGGTGATCGCTGATCGTATTGGAGGAGATCGGACTTCACACGGCAAGTTGAGTTGTGACGGTGACGGGGACTCGGTGCAATAATCTTCATAACCTTCTCTTCGCTCGTCCAGCTTCCAAGTTTCCTAAACATCCTTTTACTATCTTCCAAGCCTGCACCTTCTCCTTTATCACCTTTGTATTCCTTGAAGATACTCTTCACGATGCACGTTATCTGCAAAAACCTCTAGTAGTATTTTCCAGGATATTGCGACTATATATATGTATATATCAATATATCTCTGGCATGTATAGAATTTACCCAGCCAGCTCAGCCTCTCTCAATATGCAGAGTTGTTGTTTGAAATTCTCTAATCAAGCCCCAACCAATCAATTCTATCTTCTAAGTCCAGTTATGCACACAATCGTCAATCCCGTTTGTAGTTATTCCACTGGTGACCTCAAACTTGGCATCTTTGCCTTCATCATAGAAAGACGGCCTTCAAAATATGGGTTTGGAAGATGGATGTCCAGCCGAAAACGAAGAACTTAGGGAGTCATATGGACTTCGCTCTCAAGCAAGCAGGACCTGATTGAACATTTATCAACTGACTGGCTGAATGGGGTCCCGAGCCCATCCCAGCAACAACAGCAACGACAACGATTGGCTGGAGAATTAGTACCCACAGAAGTGCGATTCTCCAGAAGGTTCCGAGAACTGGCGAATATACCAACATATGGGGATTTGAGAGCTGAGAGTTTAGCCTGAGAACTCAAACGCCAGGATTCGTCTCAGCAGCAATTCGGCAAATTTTAGAAGCAAAGCATTCACCGGTAATCTACACATGACTCGAGTCAGTTTCTTACTTCGACATACTAAAGCTTTGAGACGGCCTAGACGGCCTGAGAGAACTACTTAAATTTATAGCAATATTGCTAAACTCGGATTTGGACGAAGGCGAGGTCGACTGAGGTGGTCAAGTGAGATCGACGATGGAGAAAATGCAATTCAGAGAGGAGTCAGTTTTTATTACGTGTCTCTGAGATCCTATGGAAGGATGTGTCGAGACCAAGTCTCAAGAATCTGCCTTCTCGCCATTCACTCCTGATCATCGACAATCGGAAAAACCCAACTCACAGCAGTCGAACTGGGCATAATTTGGTATTTCCCCTACCAATCAGAGATTGACCAGCCGACACGTTTAACTCTGCGAGTAGTCGTCTATCCTTCAAGAAATAGGCCAAGCAGACGATCTAGGAGCGTAGGCAGATGACACGCTGGCCCACTTCAATTACAGCCTTCATGTAGCCAACAGATTGAAAGGTCATAGTCCTGGGCTTGGCTACATCACCAAGAGGATGTTCGTCTACTGCAGACGTTCGAGGTATGAAGACGCCATGGATAATCAAAGTGACCTGGCAAAGGCTGGTTTGCTGGCCTATTAGACTTTGGGATGGCATCGAAGGAGCGTAGTCGGTAATGGGGCTTGGATAACCAACGATGAATGGACATTTACTGGCATTGCGATGACGATGATACAGCGACTATCTTATTTCATACAAGGCTTAGACTTCTTTTCTTTCGCACATGATTGCTTACGCGCTATATATACTTCTCCTGACTCCACTCTAAGTATCCTCTCTTATTTTCCATTACTCACGACTTTCTTTATTGAAATAATATCACAAAATCATATACACCTATCATTCCACCAAAAGGAATCAACATACCCCATATATATATATAAACATATCCTACCCCTCTTCTTCCCGTCTCATAATCCCCTCCCCCCACTGAAAAGAGAAACGCTCATCCTCATCTCAAGACACAGCCGCAATCAAAGACGCTTAATAATCCTGAGAGGAATCACGAATAATGACTTCCCCTCAACAAGTCCCTTATGCGGGGATTGCGAATCAATCGCAGCACCCCCTTCCCGTATGCTCTGGTGACTCGGGTGGTGATCACTCAGCCTGTTCTGTCGTGACAAAGATTCATCATTCATGTTATCCACGTATTACGCATCCACGTCGTGGTGATCACCCTTTCTCTCTTACTATTTGGCTTGTGTTAGCGGTTGGGCGGGTCCTCGTAGCGGAGTCATTGAGCTGGAGTCGCATTATGGTACGAGTTCCTCAATGAATATCCGCTCTCGTCCTCGCCCCTTTCTTCGCCTCCCGCTATTCCTTCTCTTATCTCTACTCTATTTCGTGTAGTCGCCTCAGGGCGTTACCCCTTTACTACCTCTCCATCTCCCCGCCATCAGTCGCTTATACTACTTCTCCACTCGACAACAGCTCTCTCTCCAATGCGGAAACATTTCGTAACGAATCCACTCGGTGAATCGCGACATCAGCGATCACACGTCAGAGAGGCGATGAGATGGACGACGTCATGGACGGAAGCGTGGGAAAGAAAATAAAGACGGGTGAGGAAGGGGATAAGGAAGTGGTGTAGGCTTCCTTGAAAGTTGAAGACAAATGTCGTATATGCTCAATTCTACCTTATAATTGACTAGAGTTTTAGACTACTTTTATCGAAGCCGGGTGATGTTGGGAGTACATTTACCAAATCCAACCTGCCTATTCTACAGATTATTGGATAGAAGTTCCTGCATCATGGGGGATTAGAAGAACTGCAGGACGCAAAGGACCCAGATGCTATACACGCCTATTCTGACTTTGCAATTCCTCTAACGCCTAGTCATATAATCATATGTGAAAGTTCAATGAATGGTGCTTCGGTCATTATCGTGTCGTACAGCGCCAACATTTATTGATGGTCGTGACTCCCTCGGCGGATTTGTTGTTACAGTCTACCTACCTCCTGCTGCCCTTATGGGCTCACATACCTCTGTCCCATACAGGACCCTGGTGAGGACGAAGCAGAGCGGGCCGCCGAAGATAAAGAGCGTCAATATCAAAAGACATGGCCTTAATCGCAAGATCAAAGAGACCAACGACATTTGTGACGGACTTCGGGCACGTCAATGCAAAGCGACCTTGATCCTGGCGCCATCTCAGGCGACACATGTGTGGAAGACGGAGATTCGAACGTACTTTCCAGACCTGAATCCTAAACCCTTCTCAGGCCACCACAAGAGGGTCGCTTCGAGCCTTGAGCGATCGAGGACTTTGGGTAGCAATATTCTCGACCTTCTGAAATGGTTGGTGTCTCTTCCCGACTCACCAGCTGTCGCCCTGCAACCAGTCATATGCTCGTACAGCACGTGGGCACATCGCTCGACGTACTACAGTACGCAGACTCGAGACACGAAGGCAAAGGCTGCTATAGTTGCGAAGGGCCTTCGTGCCGACGACTTGCCTGTCGAAAAAGCTTGCTCGGGCCAACGCCTCGATACGTGCTTTGGAAGTCATTGGGATCTCTCACGCATCCCAGCCTCCTTGGGTGCGCTTGCTGACTGCTGAGCAGGGTGATATGGTTGAAGTTGGTAGTGTTGGGCAACAACCCAATCACCCTCCGCCGGTAGAGGAAATGAATAAAGAATGGCACTCCTACGAGATTGAGAAGCTTGTGGGAAGACGACAAAGGAAATATAGTCGGGGTAAGCTAATAACAGAATACTTAGTCCGCTGGAAGGGATACGGTCCAGAACATGACACGTGGTATGTAGAGAAGACCTCCTCGAAGATGTAACTGAACTACGGGTGTCGTATGATCAAGCACATGCGGACACACAGCGGCGCAGGGTACCTCGCCGCAGTCAGGCATAAACCTGACTACCGTCCATGCAACTCGGGACGTAAAACTGCCGTCTCCGACGTACACCGTATTTTCAAATGCAGTTTAGGGCGATAAAAGCGTAGCAGAGGCTTAGTAGAGTCTTAGCATTTATATCCAACTCACTTTCGTTTTGATAATTCTTACCCTTTGCACGATTTCATAAAGCTCATACTAGGTATAATCTCACTTACATTTTACCGCTGCGCAGTGCTTAAAAGACGAATTAAAAACAAACAACTGACCTTACAATCCGATCCAGACTATAAGATGACCCAGTACACTACCAAAGACGATGAAGAAGAGGAAGGAGAATATGAGCCAACTAATGCTAGTGAGACTGAGAGTGAGGAGGACGACGGTGGGGAGGACGAGGGTGACGAGGATGATGTTGAGGGGGACGATGATAAGGAGGACGATGGTAAAGGACAGCTAAAGTACGTAAATCTTTGCCCGCGTCAGACGTACGAGGTGAACAGATCGCGGAGGATGTTGTGATGACAGATTGATCATTGAGGAAGCAATGGATCGATGACGATTCGATACAAGAGCCCAAGCGTCGTGCAGATTCGTGTTTCTACAGTAAAATCGGTCATTTGTCATTGCTCTTCGTGGTCTTTGGATATACGCTTCCTTACAGCTCTTCGATTCTCGAGTACTTTGTTGGCTTCTTCTCGTCCGTGTTGAGACATTCGTGAGTTCTCTACAACAATCTGCTTCTCCTCAACCAAATTAAGATCCCACCATGAGCGCCTTCATAAAGTCAACTTTCAGATCAGCCAGCCCGTCAGCACCGATTAGCGTTGACAAAGGACGCGTCGACGATGCTTCCGTCTTTTGTCGAATGCGTTGGATTGGCCACTCTGTACAGTCGCTGCATGGCGCACCGCCGGGCGTCGTCTACAGAGAGAAGCAAGGAGCCACGCGGGTTCCGGGGCCGCTACGAGTGGCTGGCTTGCGCTATAGAGAGACGCATGAAACTACGTGCAGACGCCCGCGACCACGACGATCGAGCGTGATCCCATGCTATTCTTCACTCACATGCTGGCGTATAGTGCCATCGTCTGCCTCGACGGGACGGTCCAGAGGAGGCCGTGGCAGGCAGCCGAGCACCAGCTCATGGCCCCGGCCTACGAGGAACGCATCAGCTGGGCCACCGCCGAGATCGTGCGCCTGAATAAAAGGTTGCCGTCTCTCAGCTACTTCAAAGCCCACCCTTTCTTGCCCAACCTGCTTTCTTCTGCTGTCACCTTTTTTTTACCCCAGTGTCCCATAGAGTACGATCAGGCTGATGTTGAAGTTCTACTCTGCCTGCTAAAGAATCTGCGTGATGTGAACAGCCTGGCCCTCAAGATCTGTTCGACATACGACGGGCCTCGTTCCTCATTGCTATTACAACGTAATATGTAGATAGATAATTTAGAAGGCAACAGAGGTCTTTTAGAATATCAACACCATATCAATTTTCGTTGAACAGTTTACTAATCAGTCCCTAAGACAAGGCCAGTCATCTCGGTGAGCGAATCGTAGATCTGCTTTCCGGACTTGTCGTCTAATAGCGAAATCCACATAGACGACTTCAAGATTTCTTGCCCATCTTTCCACGTTTTTACTCCACATCTGTCGGCTTGTCTTCGCAAGTAGTCAGCCAACCATGGTTCATCCGAAACGCTAAACAATGAAAGAGCCCCGATTATGAGGAGCCACAGTGATATCCGAGGGGGAATTGTATCCCCGAGGGCGTGGACTTGGAGGTAGTTTCGATAGGACTCAGAAAGAGGTTGACAGGGAAGTCTCATGTCCTGCCACTGCAAGAAAACATGATGAGTAAAAGCCAATAGGCCAAGCCGTAAGGACTCATCGAGCGTGCCGGCTGCAAAGCCCATGCGAAGAAGGCGATACATGACCGCCGTCATGGTTCCGTAGATTGTTGCAGGTTGGATCAGCATTCGAGTCTGTGTCCCCAGGTTGGCCAACAAACAAAACTTCCTCGTGACGAGCCAAACTTCCGCCAAATTTGCATTCAGATCTTGAACGAGTTGCATGTCCTCCTGGGAATATATACTGGGGCTAAAGCTCGAGATCACCTGCTTCGGATAGTCAGGCAATGGTTCGGCCGGCTGACGGTAAAACACAGGGTCTGAGTTGGCAAGCAATGCAATACCAAGGTCACATCTGCGAAGCATCAGTACAGAGGGTTTATCGGGGAACTTGCATTTTCAGTACCTCCAGACCTCCACCAGGAGCTTCGGGTTGTCTTGAAAGACTCGCAACCCCCCACGCAAGTTCATCATCTCCCAAAGGCCACGCATGTGCTGCCGAGCGATCTCAACATGTCCACCAAAATGTGCAGCACTAGCCAACTTCAAGACGACGCCAATCGTAGCATCCGAGATTTTCGCTTCTTCGTCATCCCCATCGAGTCTCTCACGAATGAGTTTGAGCCCCTTCTGGTGGTGTAGCGTCGCTACCGGGTTGACCATGTCCTCCGGTTGGCGGCGCAAGACCCTGTCAATGAAGCTTTGGACCGCGAACGCGTTGATATACAGGGCCGCGGCATCGCGTCCGATCGGATAATGCCACGCTTTGCCTTCGGGTTGGAAACCCAGCTCGGTTAGCAAAGGGAACATGATTCGCATAGCCACAGTCGAGACTGACAGTCATGTTAACATCTTAACTCAGCGCAACTCATTACAAAGCCTGTACGCCACGCACCTTGTTGCATCTTCCAAATAATCGAGGGTTCTATCTCGATGGGAAAGTCGACGAAGTATCGATGTGTACCAAAGCAGTCATGCTGCATTCGTGTGTACATGTCAAGTACTTCTTGTAGCCTGATCTGCGTTCTGGGCTTCTGGATCGAATCCGCCGATGCAAGACCTGCTCTTTTCCTTTTTTTCCCGCGCATAACGTGTCTTCTGATTAGCTTTCGGGTGGCCGGATCAACTTTATCAATGTTTGCTGAGACAATGAATGGCATCTTGCATGACAAGCCAGAGGCCTGCCCTATTGATTCGCCCATTTCGACCTCACCTCTTGGCACGTTTTCTTTTGTTTCCTAGAAGTGGTTAAAGGATGAGGGGGCCTAGGAGGGAGGAGAATAGAGGACAAAGGAAGGGATGATGTTCGTCCGCCCCTCTTAAGGTGACGGAGGATCTGCTGCATTTACTCTCACGGTGTCGTGCCAAGCTTTTACTGTTTGCCGTTTCGAGTATAGCGGGTCTCGCTTCAACGTCTATTTGTTGATTGTACATGCACCAGAAACCTCAAATGGACCTTTATTATCGTCATGATTTCCAATTTCCTAATGGCTTTCATTACTTGTTCCTACATATTTTGTCTCGGTGTTGATAAAAGCTCTACTGACTACGGCACCAAGCCTGAGGCCGCACAGCAACAACGCACATCAGAGGAAGAATGCCTTCTCTCGGAAAATCCGTCCTCATCACCGGCTGCTCAGCTGGAGGCATTGGCGCAGGCCTAGCCGAAGCCTTTCAGAAGAAGGGATATCATGTCTTCGCAACTGTACGGAACCCAGCCAAGGCTCCGCCGAATCTCTCCCAGGCACCTCACGTCACAATCCTTATACTTGATGTTCTGTCCGCAGAATCCATTGCTGCAGCAGTGGATAGCGTCACGACAGAGACCGGTGGTCGACTCGATGTCCTCGTCAATAACAGTGGCCAAGTCCTTGTTATGCCGGCGTTGGATCTGAACATCGACGACGGCCGCAAACTGTTCGACCTCAATTTCTTCGCCCCTCTAGCAGTGCTGCAAGCCTTCGCTCCTCTTCTTGTCGAGGCCCGAGGCTGCGTCGTCAATCACTCGTCTGCCGCCGGATATGTGCCCATGCCTTTCCTAAGTCAGTACCATATCTCCCCCTGATTTTCATGTCCAATTCAGTGTCGATGGGCTGATGTGGCTTCTCATCGCAAACCAGGCATGTATAACGCCTCCAAAGCCGCTCTCATCATGGCAAGCGACATATGGCGACGCGAGCTCGAGCCTCTCGGAGTCCGGACCCTCACCCTCATCACCACCAGTGTCAAGACCCGGGCCTTTGACAACGTGGAGATGCCCAAGGTCCCCGAGACTTCGTATTACTATGTGATCCGCGACTATGTCTACCGCCTCGCCGATGGCCACCTCCAAGATGGATCGCCGGATCCGCTGACATACGGCCTCAAGGTCGTAAGCGAGGTCGATAAAGGTACAGTAGGGGAAATTTGGGTGGGGAAAGATGCTGGTATGAACCACTGGGCATGGAAACTGTTACCAAAATCAGTGCTTGTAAGTTTTCGATGGTATAAACTGTTTCTTTGCTCCAATCACTTGCCTAATTACGAGGACTATAGGACTCCATGATAGACGGCTTTCTCAAGGTTTCCGCCGAGTTGGCCAAAGTCTCAGAAGCGATGAAGACTCGAAAATGATGCGGGTTTCTACATACGAAAATGATGTTTCGGTATATCTTATGATGGCACGGATACTAGCATGGCATTGATGTGTATTCATAGCCGCTTTGGCTACTGGTTGCTTCCTTTAGTCTCGAGAGACACATCACAATATGTGTCTAAGATAACTTCCATCATCATGCCCCTGTATCTACATACTGTTATAGAGGATCAATTCTAGTATAAGGCGGTTACATGTAGTTAGATTTTATTAGAGTTGATAAGCAAACCATCTCTCCTTTCTACAACCCACGGAGCTATCCTAATACTGATAATTAGCAGCCCCTTAGTTATATACACAGGGATACTTTCTGCAATACACTTTTGTTAAGTATGTTATCGTATAATATATTTAGGCCTAATAACCTTGAATATACTATTGATAACAAGTGAGACTTAAAGAAAACCCTTGTTTTTAATAAGACTTAGAACAATGCGTTTGGTAGGGACTATACTCGACTGTATCCTGCAGCGATGGACGATCCTATTGGGCCCCACTGCGCTCATCTACGTAGTTCTCGTCCATGCACTCCGCTACCGACGGTGCAAAAGCCTCCAGAAGAGATACAGTCCCGCTGGCCGAGAAGATTTTGGAATTTGACTAGTGAAGATGCTCAGGCTATTCTGAAAACACTGGCAGAGTTGGAGTTTCTAAAAATTTTACGGGTTCTCCATGGTTGTGGCTCTGTTTAGGGTAGGTAGACCGCGGCAGGAGCTCTAGATGCGCTCCACTGACTCCACCACTTACACATATGGCATACCAACCGTCTCGTCACTGTTAGTGGCTACCGGACAGCTCAAGAATACTGAGACCGCTTCGAAGTGCGCTGCAGATACTGGGGTGCTTCTCCGCGAGTTCGGACTGAACAAGCTAACCTCCGAAAGAGCTATCGAGGCTATAGCTCGCATGAGCTTTTTGTATTCGCTATATTAGAAGTCGGGTAAGATCTTAGATGATGATATGCTATACACGTTATCTATATTCGCACTGGAGCCTGCCAGGTGGATTGATGGATATGAGTGGCGGACTCTGACACCTGTGGAGATGTGTTTTTCCGGCACCTATTGGAAATGCATGGGTAATGTAATGCAAATACCCTATCCGAAGCTTCTATCTTCTACTAAGGGATGGGAAGATGGGCTGCGGTGGCTTGACGAGGTCAGAAATTGGGAGCGAGGCTTACGAAGAGAAACATATGGTTCCGGCCACTACAAACAAGCAGCTTGCGGATGTCCAGCTGCATGGTCTGCTGCACAATTGGTCGTCTAAGTACCGCAATCCTTGTAAGAAGATGGTTACAGTTCTCCTTGGAGAGCGATTACGAGAAGCCATGATGTACCCTGAATCTCCTGCCATCTATCGCCATATAGTCAACGGCGCGCTTGACGGCCAAAGACTGATACTTCGCCATCTCGCTCTACCTCGACCAGAGTTCGTGCGCAATCACTGGATCAAAGCCGGAACTGACAGTCGAAATAGAAGATATTGGTTATTCAACTATCTGGCACATCCTTGGTACGTCAAACCCACCATCGTAAGACGTTGGGGACCAGGCGCTTGGATAACGCGACTTCTCAGTTTCGAACTTCTAGGAGACGATGGCGACAAGTACTCCCCGGATGGTTACACTTTCGCCGAGATTGGGCCTCAGTCACTTAGCGGCAATGGAGTCAAAGAAATGGAGGACACCCGTGCTCGCTTGGTGCAGCAGAGGAGGGGAGGCTGTCCCTTCAGCACCCAGTAGTACACAGGATGTGACCTCTTGAAAAGATTGGCAGATTGTGCACGGGGCGAGATGGGGCGCACAGTAACCAGTGGCCGTCCACCGAATCCCTGATCTGCCCCTTGACTTGGAGATACACATAACGATTAAGCACGCAAGGCTGACTGTAAGTCGGTTCTCGACCATGAAAGGTCAGGTTTCACATGTGAGTGTGACTGCAATGCGACTCCAGTGTTCCATATCCTTATCAATATATGCAAGCCACAATAATCCTCGCCAATGGCAGATTGGTAGTAATCCTGTAAGCGCCCCGTTTTTGTACCATACTGGCTAGTTGCCTTTTGTTTTGCAATGCGCTTTTCAGCCTCACGCTGTTTCTCATATTAAGGGTGCTGAGCCTTCGGTCACAGCTTCGATGCTCGAAAATGCCGTACAGACTGCGCACGCCTGATAGCTATATTTAAAAGACAGGGAACTGAATGCTCATCGGAGAATTGCATTACCTCCAAAGTGATGAGCTAAAATCAGTATGCGTCAGCGGCGACTTCATACCTGAAAGGAGTTCTGCGTAGAGTGGCGAAAGCCTGGTAGCAGCTCCTCCGTCGGCCAGCTATTATGCCGCTCATGATTCTCTGGATTACCACAATCGAAATTCTCTTTCATGCACATCCCATCGCGAACCTTCTCGTTTCATATACCCGAGTACCCGGGGTTATATGATAGAGAAGATGGACGGATTGACCCCTTCCCGGACTCTAAAAGGGCGAAAAGACGTTTGCTCTGTAATTCGCGGTCGAATCAGCATTTAGAGCTACCGACGCGAAGGTATTACAGCTAGGAGTGATTCGACTCACCTATTAGAAACACTCGTCTACCTTATGCTGCTCAATACCATGGTTGTAAAGCTGAATGAAGCCCACCGGGCCTAGAGCCTCGTCGATTTCAGAGGCAATCCGCTGGCGGTCGCCAGCAGAGCCATAAAGGAAGGGTTTAAGATCGAAATACGGGACAGTTGGACGCATCCGAGCAAGACTAAAGCTCCTCGCGAATCGCAAGGGTATTGATAATGGCATGTTGCAATGATGTTGCAGCAAGGAGGTGGATGGGGAGACTCAGCAATACACGCAGCGTGTGGAAAATGACGTATATATTATATATACCACGAATTTAAGATCGAAGACTACCGTTTTTAATTAGGAAAGGTAGTAGGGCCGCTTTTAGAGCGAGTAACGAGGGAGTAAGAGGGAGTATAGAGGGAACGGGGGAGTACGGGGAAGCAAGGGGGCTTAGCAAGGGAGCAAAAGAGATGGAGTACAAAGAAGCCGAAAGCGGTAAGCTTACAGTATTGCACCCCTGCTCCTTCAATTGACAACCTCTGTTCCTGAGGGTAGTTGAAATGCATGCTACTTGGTGGCGACTGGTGTATCTTCTCGAAGTCGTCGCCACCTGGTGATATCGTCCAGCCTTGCTCCGTCCGGATTTTTTTGAGAATGTGCTTGTTTGTTCGTCGTCAAAGCTATTAATACGCGGAAGCTTCTCGCCTTGCCATAGCAGACGGTCGGGGAAGACAAGCCCGCGCTCAACCTCTAGCGCTCCTGAACACGAGGTTGAGTATAGTAATGGAATTGCAGGATTTCTGTAACCATGCTCCAGCAGCTCCACCTATTACAATCTCGAATTGAATGCAGGCAGGCTTACCGTAAGAATGTGCGCGTATCACCAGCGACGCCACCCTCCATCACGGGATAAGTGCTTCCTGCCGCGACTCACTCAATAACATGCTCACTTCACCTAAAGCCTTGGGGCGACTGAGCGATTGGGCATGTGGCAGCCACGTTCTCGGTCGCAGCGGTGGAGGCTTACCCTGACCGGAAGATCTACGCGAACACATGTTTCGAAAGGATGCGCTCTTCATGAGCCTTCCTCCATTGACCGGCGAACATTGCACATGATTACGTACCTGTTGCAGATTAGATCGGAGCCTGCAAGGGGCAGCGAGGCTGGCGCTTAACTATACATTCGGCCATCCTATGATAACCCCAGGAGGGGCACCCTCAGAGGAATCGGCGAAGCAGGCTGATATAAGAACTGCAGGGTACTGCGGCCATACTCGTGTAATTACTTGCTTGATTGAGAAGAAAGAACTATTAGTAGGAGTGTTGGATGAAGACTCGGGATTATACATAAGGCTGTAGTCCATGCCAAGCATATAGAATAGGGCTGAAACAGATATCCAACAAATTATAACTGCTGCGCTTAGGTATCATAACGTTACATAATTAGGTCACACAGGTTGTTGGAGTTGACACAAAGCAGCTCAAGCTGAAGGCTGTGGAGCCGTCCAAGATTAGACAGGTCACTTCGAAGGACAGCTCAAAGATCGTTTGTGTGCGAGGATCCAAGTGCTGTTGACATTTTAGCAGTGCCGAGATTTTTGGCCCTCCCCCCCCCTTCCCCCCCACCCCCTCCCCCTCTGAGTCTCCTGAATGGTTTTTCATCTTGAAAAGATTACTATAAAAGTCTCACTGCTCCTCATAGACGTTCTTTTTACCGTCATGTTTCCTTTCATTTCAATATTCGTTTTCCCTTGAAGCAGAAATTTTTGCATTACAGATCTACTCTCCCACGATGAGCAATATTCCGAGTTCACCTAGCGCCTGCGCGGCTTGTAACCAACCAGTCAGTTGTGATTTCTCTTTCTACGCTTATGCGACGAACCTTCAACCGAATCAAAAACTCGCTCCAGATAACGAGATAAGTGGACGCTCGGTATCGTCATTCCTGCCTTTTCACAATGTACTTGGAACATGCAGCTTATTCAGGCAGATCTCTCGTGCTTTTATAATCACCGCCATTCTCTCCATCGTCATGGCATTCCTGCTTCTAGTCGACGAGGCGCGTCTTTTGAAACGTTCCCGCGGTCCGCCTCAATATACCAAATCAGAGTAAGCATATGTCTCCATCTTGAAGCGTCGGATCCTTACATCCTCCAGGGAAAAAGAGAACAGAAAGCTCAAACACGGTGCCGAATCGCTCCTCCACACCTTGAGCGATCAACAAATCGTCACCGGGATAGCACTTATTATTGCAACGGAAAAGAAAGCCTGTCAGATATCTGCCTACCACTACAATCTCGTCTGTGTGATGATGTTGATGTCGATGATCACACACCTTAACACCATGATTAACATAACCCAGTTCTTTCGAAAGGGGTACTTAGTCGGCTCACTGCGCTTCATCTCCATATCTGCGACCATGGTTTACACCGGCATCCTTTTTCAAAGCCGGAACACCCCATGGTTTCCTCGTGATGCTGGTACGCTCTCGATCCTCCCCGCGGCATGCTTTGAGAACAAGAATGGTAGCCAAGGCTTAGGCTTCCACCAGTACATCAGTGATGTGACGTCCAACAAGACCATGGCGGCCGACCGGCTGGCAGGTGGATTCACTCAGTATATGATTCTTTCTACCTTCTGTGTCTTTGCTATCGTAATGCTCGGGATCTACTCTTTGGAGCCGTGTCTTGGATCCCCACCGGGACAAGGAAGGCGCTGGGTGTCTTTGGGACTTCGTGTCCTCTCTACATTCATAACGTCCATGATCGTCATCTACGCAGTCGTGAAGTACACACAATTAAGGAACAATATGGAAGTGGAGAAGTGGTATCAAGTGGGACAGAAGGATACCTGGACCTTTAGCCAGCTCCTTCCGTATGTGCTGTTAGGTTCTTCAGGCATTGCAGTGATGAAGGCTTTGGACGGTATGTCCTATCTCCATTCAATGAAAGTGAGGCAACATCTGAATCTAACCACCTCTGCAGAGACTATTGGTGGGCCCCGTGGCTCGCGCCATAACAAAGGACGAAAAGAGGTCAAAGCGGACGACGAATATTTTTCTGCTACATTGCGGCTTAAGCGCACATTCGACGAAGGGATGCAATATTGAAGAGCTCTACGGAGAGCGCAAAGCGTACGGTCAATCCTTTCTATGGTAACTAGAAACCAAGAAGTAATCAGAGAGGAACACTGGGGAGCAAGAAGGGAGCATAGCGTTGTATCGGAGAGTATAAGGAGATTATGAGCAAGCAGCGAGGGAGCATGAAGGAGCATATAATGATTAGACGCATTGGATGTTACCGAGACGTCTGCCCAATTGGTATATATGATGATATATATATATTCCACACCTCTTCTTACTTCCTACAGTCCACTCCGGTCACTAACAGAGAAAACAATCATCCTCATCTCAAGACGCAGCTACACTCAAGGCCGCGTAATATTCGTGAGAGGAATCACGAACAAGAAGTGTCTGACAGATCTTTGTTATGGGAACTGCAAATCGCAGCACCGTATTTCCGAATGCTCCTTCAACCCGGGAGTAATTGTAGATTGCTTTCTGAGCATCTTTCTCTTATCAAGATACTTTGTCGCTCAAGAACAGTACCCGAGATCTTTTATCGCAAGGGCGATCATATGATCGAATCGGTAGCGAGCGAAGTGGGAAGGTAGCGAAGAACGGCTCTGGCATCTTTGGCCATTGTCGATTGATTTTCTTCCATTGGTAGCAGTTCGCGCCGTCACTAAGGATTCTGATATGGCTGGAGAGCTTTTTCGAAGAGAGTGATAGGGAGGCTTGAATGCGAACATTTCGCTTGAAATGTCATCGTCAACGTCACTGAGACGATCTTCCTCACGGGTTAGTCATGGTTAACCAATCCTCTGACAAGCATCTTCGGTAGCGTCGGCTGACAGGACGCTCCTTCAGTTTCATGGCTGCCACCGCCTCCCGTCCTCTGACTTCTCCCCTGGCTCCTGTTGTTCATTTTCGTATTTCCTTGTAAGCTCTCTAGTCTTCCTGTATAAATCCGAGCTCAAATTCCAAATCTGTCATCATGCCTTTTTCACGAAGGTAAATTCAGCAAACTCTACATATACATATTCAGTCTCTCCATTCAATTCTCACTTCGCATTGACACAGAAACGGCGCTGCATCCCCTTACTCAACTACTACCAACACTATATTATCCGAACTGGTCATGTCACATAATTTACACCACTACCGGGCTACTCAACGCCTCTCATCGAAATGCTGCAATAAGTCATCTGAAAGCATTCTGAACTCACCCGCTTCGGGTTGTTGTAAAGGTACTGGAGTTCGCGGAGGTTGAGCTGAGCTTGCCTTGCCGGATTGCATTGTACACCGGTACTACTGTACCTGAGAGAGACCTCGAGAACGCCACAGCCAACAACACTATCACCAAGGGATGATTTCAAGATTGACTATAAGCCACAGCGCTGGAAAATTGCAGCATCAAGTCTATTGACGCCGCTTTCATGGCGTACCTCGCTTCTGGCTCGGCAGCCACAAGAATAAATGTGCTCTGATGTTTACTGGGATATGTTTATCAAGCTTAAGTCATATCTAACCAGTTACCCTCCCTTCGTTTCAGACTCTATATATATGATATACTCACTCTATTGATATTGCTGCTACGAAGAGTCCAAGACATCAGACAACCATCTCTTCAGCTCACCTTTGAATGATAATGGGTGGCATGAATCGTGCCTCCCGAAAGCTCATTTATCCATATTGTGAATTACTTGAAGATATGGAATTGCCATGTAAGAAGCAGTGCACCTCAGCAGGTCCGAGCGGAAATTCAGGTGGGAACGGTGGTGGCTTACATGCATCGAATCTGTCGGAGCGTTGACAAAGACAACGAGTGTGTGAAAAATAGAAGGACGGGAAAGTCCCAACGATGTTCGACCGACTACGACGAAAAAAGCCTGGTGGCAATAAGGCGTCACATGGGAAGGGCAAGGGAGCTGCGAGGGCGGGAGGACAACGAAAACCAGCACACACGATGGCACTTCGTGGGCGGGAAGATTCAGGCGAAGCATGTGACCATGATCTTCGGTTGTCGCAGCTCGCAGAGAAGGTATTCAAACACATAGAAGCCTGGTCCATTGAGGACGCGATACTTACAAGAGGAAAAATGGTGGCACGTATGATATTCGATACCTAACCAAAGTAAAATACTACTGGTATCGGGGAGTTTACCTCTTCACGTGCTCAGGAGTATCTCGCACGGAGTTGGAGATTATATCACTCTGGAGATACCAAGATGGATCAATCGACTGCGCGAGATCAGATTCAGTCAGCCTGAGAAGGCTGTATATATATACGGTATTGATATGCACTGGCAAGTATCGATGAATTAAGACAATCGGAGAAGGGAGAGCATGGTACTTGACAACATATTATCGCCGCTAGGGGCCTAGCGTGCCGTGAGGAGGTCCTCGAATATGTTCTTTTCACTGATTCAACCCCGTTCTTTTGGATTCCAAGTTCATAGAGGACAAAGCCAACTACGGGGCCTGGCATGATTCCTTGCAGGACTTGCTTCTTGAAGGGTTTGGATGATTGCGATCGAGGTGATGCTCCCCCTTGTCCTCGTTGCGCTAATAGCCATCATGGCATTGACCGTTAGATGGAGGTATGCTCATCACACTCAGGCTCTGCAACGTCGCAAACACTCATTGCAACAGGATCCGCTTCCCTTTCAGAGGAAGGCAAAATCCGTGGCGCCGTTGCTAGAACTGATTAGGCGGCTGCGTATTTGGCTAGGAGAAAGATGACCGGCAAACAGATAACCCGATGGCGGGAGGCCCATCTCTCTTTCTGGGGAAATCTAAGAGGACGAGATCTATACGTCTTCATCTTACGAATGGGTGATGGGTATGAGAGAGGAGCATACCAAGGGGTTCCTGGATAGGTTGATCACGTAATCGTGGAAAGCCAACGGGCAGACAGTGGCTCCGGGCAATTCTGCTCACAACAAATGTTCTAGCATTAGACCCTTGAATCCTAGTCGTTACTTCAGGATTCCGTAACTCAGGAACCTACGCAGAACACAGTCTGCATCGAAAATAGCCGAGATCTGTGATGTACGTGGTAAAAGATGTTCAATATATCATCATCCATACAACTTGAGATGTTCGGACGTGACCCGAGAGTAGCGCACGGTTATCGTTCCATATGATCGAAACCTAAGCCATAAAGATCAACGTCATGATTGGTGATAACGTTGGTCTTGTGGTCGCGCAAATGGCCTACGACTGGCAAGCATCCGTTCAAAGTGATCTTTGGCAGGTACTTCAGAGATTGAGGCTCTTTGAATCATGCGGCTGATGTGCTTGAATTGTTGTGTGGTTCTGGAAAAGTGCGTTCGAAGAAACGAGGCTTGAGAGCAAAAACTAAGTTGACAAATATATCGATCCAGTCTAGCTATTCAATGACATGGAACATGCAGGATAAGGTAAAACCCACCAAGGTCGGCGATTGTGCAAAAGACCCTAGTACCCATTTCCGCATAACATTGGACGCGTCCACGATACCGCTAGACACGAATGATCTTCGGAAGCAACATTGAAGAGGAGACGTACGGCAAAGGCATTGACATCATTTCCGATCGTAATTCTAGCAGCGTAGTCTCAGGGCGCACTAAGCCACCCTCAAGGCTTTCTGGTATGGCCGATATGAAGGTGCACTTGACATGTATCCCCAGGGTTCTGCTTGACCGGTCGATTACGGATGTCTTACCTTTCCAGGGGAAAAATACGTGCGCGTTAGATATCTATCTAGTAATAGGTCGTTCGATGCTTGTCGGATTGAATGGCTGCGATCAGATGCCGCCCTCCAAACTAAGTCATCTGGTGAGCACGCGACCTTTGGCCAAGTGGATAAGGGCCACCATTTCCCGTCCCTGGCCTGGGAAGAAGATATGACAGCTAAGTTCCACCTTAAATTTACTACTATCGGCTCCAATGAATGGGGACATACTGGCCGCTAGGGACCAGGAATTTTGACGGCGGAGACAGAACATCGACAAATGCAGTGTCCGGCCTCAGGGTAGCATTGATAGCTTTTGCATGACGGATGCGGACCAGTCCCGACCGGTTTTGGCACTTGACTGGCAAGATTCGTCATAGGTGCTACGATCTTGACGCACCTATATATATATCAAATTAGAGGAAAGTGATATAGCGGAAATTGCCTATCCATAGGGTCAAAGATGGAACTCATCTCCTAGAGGCCAACGATATTGATCTTTCGACTTTTTGTAATCCCAGACAATAATTTACTACCTTCTTCGAGACAAGGTTATGCTTGCGTCGCTGTCCGAACCTGCTACTCTCATCAGATGGCTATGCAAAAGCCCCATCGGTTCCACCTCCATCATTGAAGGCATCGAAACGTCCAGTAACTTCAGTTCCTTCTATATAACCTCGAAGCTCGCCTCGTCAAGAGCTATCGGGAATGGTATTGCATCCTATCCGTGGCCCTTACCGGTCTGCCAATTCTGATTGCTAGCAGCGCATACATCTTAAAGTGAATACGTTGAGACCACCGACGACGTTTTGGAGACAATCCATGAGACTTGGCGTGTCTATATGTATCAACATCGTCCACATCAATATTTCCAGGACGCCTTCAACACGTGTGTCTGATCCCATTGGTAGAGATATAGCGGCTCACCGTTTCTTCATACTACTCAGAGGGTACCTGGAGAGAGTTTGATAGTGCACTGGCTTGGAATTATATGGGTGCCATTGTTAGATTAGATATTCTAATTGGCCAAACCTTCACTTCTCTCGGAGAGAAGACGCCACTAAGTGGATGCTGTATTAGATGTTACGATATAAACCACGAAGTGGTTATAGTAGAAATTTCAACCTTCTAGAAATGATCAATAGGAAGTCTTGAAGCCAAACGGCCGTGGATGGGTACACAGTAGGTAATTTAAATGTCGGACTCTAAGACACGTCTCCTGGGGTAGGTCGATTCTGCATTGTTCTTGCTGCATGCTCGGGTCAATAAAGGGCTAGAGATAGTAAGTGACTTCACAACTAGTCACCAAGCGGATCGACGTATTAAGTTCTCTAGCAGCGGTAGGATCATATGCAGTGGTACTTCTTCATGCCATGTTTACATTCCATTCTTTATGGGGAGATGATTCCCTAAGACCAAGCTTTGTGACGATTTGATGTATATGTCACATATGGCTATGATTATCCATGCCGCAGACGCGCTGTGGCATGATGCAACTTGCATTAAGTAATCTTGCCGAAGTCATGTAATTCGTGAGCGAGCCACGGACACCTGGAGAAGCCCGTCTCTGACTTCGACTGCCGTGAACATATATTCCAATACTCTTGACATTCATCCAGAAGACGACGTACTAACACTGAGCCCTCGTACTGCAGACAATTATTATGATTAAGAGAGCCATATCGGTATGGTCAAGCAGGTAGATGTTTGATGATTCAATTGAGGTACTGGTACTCCGATGGTAAAGGCTGCATTGTTCAAGACAATTGCATACTCTATCATCCATGAAAGGTCAGTGATAGGACAGTGTATGTATGATAACGCCAATAGTAAGATAATGGTCGACACATTGGAATAGTGTGTGAGTGGAGTTAGCATGATCGCCGTGGCGACGGAGCTGCCAAGGCCCTACTCTATGCTAGGGCTAGCGTTAATTTTAGGCCAATCAGATGATACCTGCAGCTACTTCTACGCATTTGTACAAGTCGCTGGACCTCCTGTATCATTCATCCAGCTCAAGAGCAGGCAGTGCAAAGAGCATTCGTCTCAAGCTGAACCCTATTATTAAGGCTGCGCGCAGCAGTTCATTGGCGACCCAGGCGCTCTCCAGCCTTGTCCGCATGCTCCTCATGCTCCGCCTCCAAGGTTGAACGTTGGACTTTCCAGACTATGCAGGAAACCAGCCAGTAACCACCATGTTCCCTTTGGCCAACACACTTCCGCGACTGTCAGCGAATGACATCCTCCATCGCTCTCAGGGTGTTCCTCGTTATGCCTTGCATGGCCTCTGCTCAGCACGGCGCGCGCGTCTGCGCCTTCTTCAAGCCCCCCGAGCTCGGCCACCCGTCCACCATACGGGTGTGTGCTACGTTAGCATAGCCATGATAGAGAGGACTGAAGAAGTCATATATCCCAGATTCCATGGTCCGGCCATCTTTCGTCTCTCAGAAATCGAGGCTCTGGTCGTACAAGCTTAGCCGTTTCGGGCTCACCGGCCAGAGGGGACGGCCATTCCGTGGCCATGGCCAGGGCGTAGCATGACCGGCCAGTCTTTGTCTTTAGGCAGCATTAAGATAGCTAGGTCTGAAGATTCACCGGGTGTTTTGCGTAATGGACTGCGTCTTTGTATTTGTATATATATTCCTGAGGCACACGTTTCCTACATTTCTTTTTCATCCTACTTATATCAACATTCAGCGTACGCATACAATACCACTGCATGATTTTCATCTGAGTACATACGTAAAGACTATTCTCCTTCAAGCAATATCATCAGTCTATACGATCCTCTGCTACAGTCTCAATCCTGCTTTCATCTCACATCTCCGTCAGCTTTTTTCGACAAGCATTGGGGTTGCCTGTCCTTCTTTGACCAAGATCCAACCCTAAACCATCCTTTAACTACGCACCGCGGATCCCGATCACCTTCAACTCCACCTCTACCTCCGTCCCTCCCACCCAAGCCAATCACCACCAACACCCCACACCTCCCACACACCACAACATCCACAATGTCAGACAGAGGCTACCACTCAAGCGGCTCCAGCCGCCCCTCCACCCCCTCCCCCCGAAGCAGCAAAAGCTACCTCGAACCACTCTCGATCCACAGAGGTACTATCCTTCCCACTGCTTCACCGCTTCACCGCTTCAACCCCCAACTAATCATCTTCCCAGAACCCAAACAACAACATTATCATCAACAACAGCAGCAGAAAACTCCAACCTACCCCCCCGCCTACCCAACCACCTACCTCTCCCCTCCCCGCACCACCTCCATCCACCCCCGCAACCCCACCCCAACAACCCAAACCCGCTCTCAAGATCCATATCCCCCGCACCACACCAGCAATCCAAAATCATACCTAAAGCCACTCTCAATCCATCAATCCGACCGAAATCCCTACACCCCCCGCGATGCCGATATCCAGAGCGACAAGCGACAGGACTCGCGTTATTATACGAATAGCTTCTTGGAGAGCGGGAGTGATGGTAGAGGTAGGGATTCGAGAAAGGATTCGTACCCGTCGAGGAAGGATGCGGATGCACGATACTATCCCAATTCCTCTTATAGATGAAGGTAGATAGTCTTGGTTTTCTTGATTGGGTAGCGCCTGTCGTTGGTTGTTGCTAGAATATTGCGCTATAGTAGTCGATGGGCTCACGCCTTTATGTTTATCCTTTTGTATCTGTATTGTGGATGGGAATATTGGGGAGGGTGTGTGATCGTTGGATGAGGGGACTTGGATGGTGTGTGTGTGATTTTCAGGGTTGAGATTCTTCTTTGTATGCTACACAACACTGTATATGAAGCATGTTAGCGTATGATGGAATGTTCTGTTTCAATCCTTTCCTTCATGTTATTTTTGTTGTATGTCATAGCAGTATGTGTACGATTATAGAAAATCACGGGGTTGCAAAACCTGTCTCTATCAATGGTCGTCCTCGTTCTATCATTTTATATCCGTTGGAAAATCGTCACTAAGCTGTACGGTATGTTGCAGAGCGCCTCATCCTCGAATGCAATTTCTGAAGAGGCTATGACAGCCAGGATATAAATACGTGAGTCGTCCTTGAGTGGACCATGACCCATGGATCTTCCAATCCAAAGACGAAGCTATACAACATATTGCCTCTCCGCCTCCATTCGCGCTCCGTGTCACTAATTGCGAATGTCAAGCCTCCACGTCTATAATCTGCAATCGGCCATTCCACTCTAGCGTATTGAGAAAACCGTCACGTGATAATATCGGGTACTCGAAAATTCTGCTTGACATCTCACGACGTCCCACCAATGCTATAGGCTCAATTGACCCTCCAAGATTCCTGCGGATCTTGAAGCAGATCTCAAGAGACTGTTAGTCTAGCTGCTATACTATCACCTGTCATCGGTCATTCAACATCGCTTCCATGAGAATGGTCTACGATGCCTACTGGGTCCCGCACCTGATGTATTCAATTGCTGCTCTGGGTCCCTGTATAGAGTTGCGGGATGCTTGTTGCTATCGAAGACAAAATTGATTCTGGTATAAGAAGTCTTTCTCATAAGAGGGCTACAAAGGGGTGGGACACTTATGTGATTTCGATCGATGAATATCGTATATTTGGTGTGTTGTGTACTTCCAATAATTTGTTGATGCCTGTACAGGAGAGGTTTCTATTATCGCATCATCGAGACTAGTCTTTCTCTAGGAGCTTAGGACGATGTACACGGACTTCGTCATTATACTTGTACAGTTACAGCTCAATAGGAGGCTTCAAGCTACCCCATAGGGTCCTTTTTGAAAAACAAGACTTGGGTGAGTCAGTTATCAAGTCCTTGGACAGTCCTTGCACACCTGGATAATGCTTCATATGCGAAATGTACGCAACGTCCGTGACTCTTCTCGGAGTAATTCGATAGCTACTATTAGTTACCGTCATCGTAGGTAACGAATAAACTCCTAAGGCTTGCCAATCGCTTAACCCCTCTCCACCAAGCGATTGCAACTATCATTACCGCTACCAGCCACTCCTGATATCCTACCACAAGCAGCTGTTCCGTTGGTACCGACTGGCAAGCTCAGCTTCGGACGGTGAGAGTCCCACCAATCAGGAGCATGGTCTCCACGATACATATGTTCGAGAGAAGTAGCAAGGAAATCAGCCCGCTTCTCCAATATCGTTCGTTCTGCAGTTCCACTAGGGTGCATTGAGGCAGCGATATCGAGTTTTTCTCTAATGAGACCTCCTACAAACGGATCTTGATTGCCAGGATTGAACCACGGATCATCTTCTTTACGCCTCCAAATCGACAGTGTCCAAAACGCTGTTTTCGCAGCTTCAATCACGTGTCAGTACAACCAAATGCAGAAAAGACATCGCCGCACTCACGAAAGTCATCATTGAAATCAGTGAATGGGTCGGTTACGAAGTCCGTTAAAGCATGAATGCCTTTGGTTATATACCCGCCCTGATGTTCCCCAACGACGCACTGGTCGAGGACCCGCGCCGCCATGGAGCGAATTTCATCGGGCACGAACTGAATACGCCCAACATGGAAGGCGCCAAGGCCCGATAATTCGAAATGAATCTCACAATTCCCTGTCATATGCCACCTTAGAAAACGGTTTTCAAGATTGTATATGATGTTGCTAGATGACGAAGACTAACCACTTGCTATAACTAACGGCACGCCAGGTGGAGTATGGCTTGGGTACAAATGGGTGATGAACGTGACTGGAGTCGCGCCACTTGGTAGCTTGTCGTATGCAGAACGGCAATCAGCTAAGTTGGGTAAATTCGCTTGCCAGCCAGAGTACCAGGCATTGCACAGTGATAAATCTGGATATAGCGGTGCTGCTGAAATGAAAGCCATCTGAGCGATGGATATGCCGGCGGGAGGATCAAGATTGTGGGACAATAACGTCGATAAATAAGAACAGCCGTTACTCTTGGATGAGATCGTTCTTTTCGCGCATAGATCGCATCTTCTTTCGCTATATATCCGAAGACGCCCTACTACTTGCGCAGCATTGGAGAGCTCGAATAAGCGACCATGTCTCACGATCGTTAATGGAAGTAAGCAGACTCACCAACTCAGCCACATAAATAAATGCGCAGAGGATCAGAAAAGCAACACTTTCGTTGATAATGGGTTGTACTCAGCTCGAGAAAGGACCATACACCTGTCGTGCTTACAATATTCGCTCCTTCAACAACTTCTTGTGAACATCAGCATTTATGACTAGGTAGTACTAGTGTATTGCTATATGGTATGCTTTGAGAAACGTTTTGGAGGCATGGAAGTAAGGAGGCAAGGAAGATATCAACGACTTGGGGACCTTCGGCATGCGATTCATTGTAGGCTTCGCAAATCATCAACGAAGAATAGATGGGAAAACAGAAAGAACGATGCAAGGAAAAAATCTGTTGATCTAGTATACTATTGGGCTTATGATCCCGATCATCTGTGACTTACCATCGTAAGTCGTTCACCAAATTTAAAAAGAAATCGGGTGCCTACAAAGTCTCACTTGCAAAACATGTTGGAAACCAAAGAAGTCCGGTGATAGTGGTGGTCGATGTAGCACACATATCAACGAACTTGTCAAAAGTAGGCAAATTATGCTACAGCGCCGGGAACAGAGCGATCTGTACCGGTTGTAGTCGATGCACAACCAGACCCTTGACAGGACACAGTTACGTCTTAGATTATCACTTCGATTCAGATGCCGTGAGCCGGGACCGATTCGTTACAATCTATTCTCTTCCAGAGACTCTATCTGGGCAGAACATCAGGCTATGAGTCCGGATTCGAAAGGGGTAAACCTGACAGGGACGGAAAATCAGATCTTACCCAATTAAAGCTCTTTACAGCTTGCAACAAGCTTGCCAGCAGATGTTCGACGAGATTGGGAATCAGTTAAGCAGGGCTGTGCCAGTGGAGACCAATCATCGATGACATTTTGCCTCAATCTGAGGATATATTCATATTTTCATGACTGCGAGTTCGATTTTCAAGGCTTACATGAAAGAGTGCAAGTAAAGTGCCAATAGAAGGACCTGACGACTCAGTAAAAGAGGAAGAACAAACGGTATTCTTTCAAGTCGCCTCCATTACAGGCCATGAAGCCATCACAACCGCCTTGGAGAGGTGACGCCGACATGGCGTAATCATCGCAAGGGATCGCTGTCTAACCTACAGTCGCCCGTAATAGAGTCGAAGGAGAATCAGCTTTTGAGCCACCCTAAGCTAAGATGTAGAGAAATCAAGAGGCTGATATCAATGAAATGAAAATATTCTTGAATGGTATGCTAAGCAAAAGTCATCGAAGGGGGCTCGGAATAGAGTTCACTGACAGACTGATGAAAAAAATCACGTTGGAAATTATGAGTGAAAGGCCAAAATGTACCCCGAGAGGATTCAAGTGAGATGAAGGACACCCAAAATATGTTGCCGTCTACTCTTCCACCACCTCGATTCGAGCTCAGACACGTAACTTACGACCTCTATCAAGCTCAACATGGCCAATGCTGGGATCATGCCAATCCCAGATGGGCACATCGGTCATACTCAGTGGCTAACACTCATGTGATTGTATGTATTCAAAAGTGCCTCCGCAGGTCTTTTCTATTTCTTGGCAATAGGATCACCGAACGATACTCTGGTACTATTGTGTGGTTCTATGTATGTACCGATTAGGTAGCTTCGGGAGGATGGTATAGGATAACTGACTATCTACAGTGATGAATACTGAACTCGACTGATGGCATGCATTCGACAACGGTTGCATTGAGTTTCTTTCTCTTTAGTACAGAAGGGCGCCGGGAAGTGATCTCTGTAGCTTCATGATCGTCTCTCGTATCCATACCGTCTGTACTGTTACCAGATTTACAGGGGCTGAATTGTCATACTTCATATCAGTCGACACCGTCTCCGAGACTCCATGGAAGGTAAGATCCTATCCTAGACCCGAATTCCCAGCTTTTCGCTGAGTTGATTGGATTCTTGCACGCGGGTATATTATCCGCCTCTTCGCATGTACCAGAGCACCGGGCACATGGTGGCACGCAGCGCATATAGCGAATCGTGGCGCAACTCGTCACGTTGGGATGGAAATCTAACAGCATGCATCGACTCTCTCTTGGAACTGTGAATCTTACCGTGAATGCTCCTCGTTTACAATGCGCACCTCCCTGTTGTGGTTCTTGCTCTACCTGTCAGCTCAGACCGCTACCTCTTTGTCACCACCAGCTTCGATACCATCTCTTGATGTCTTGAGTCTGCCTCCGAATAATGGCGTCCACGCGTCGAACATTTCGCATTTTGCAAACGTCACCGACATAGCATTTCTACCCTACAAGTTCCACGTCCCCGACACGCGAATCTACCTACACCTCGGTTTCGGCCTTCGCCGTCGTCCCCTCGACCCTGTGAAGATGGGTAGTCTGATCGCGGTCGCCGAAGATTTCGTGAATCAGGGCGTAGAGGCAGTGGGGCGACAAAGCACATATCCTCCAACAGTCGACGGCTGGCAGAGATTCGCGTACGACCTTGGGGATGGTATCGAATTGTGGGTCGAGAACCTCGCACCTGGATTGTTCTGGAGGTGGGGTAGTCTGAAGGATGTCCTGGAGGGAATGCGATTGTACTTGATCGAGGGGATGAGGTTTCGGCGGACTTATCTCAATTTTGCGTGAGTGTTGCACTGTAGTTCCATTCCAGAGGGAAAGCTGTGGGTTGGAAACGGAGATGTATACGCGCTAACTCTGATACTAGGTATGGAGATGGATGGAATTCAAAAGTAGCGCTTGGGACTGCATACATAGGATCGAGCGATACCATCAGTACAGAATAGGAGGGAGTAGATTCCGGAGGATTATATGGATTGTGGGAGCACCTTGTCCCATTTCCCTCCTTTGTCGTAGGCTTCGATGGCTGCCTCCGCCTCAGAGCTGGATTTAACCCAAGGTAAGTGGCAAAGATGTTTGAATAATGATAGACTCCGAATGTAGAGATGAAGTAAAGCATTGTTGCTACTTAAAGTACTCAATCCCCTACAAATGAACAGCCGCGCGGCGCCCGAAACCGAAGTTCCAAGCGAGCTGTCAATCCTACAAACTACCTACAAGCCTCCAACAATCCCAAATACAACATCATTGAACCTCACACTGTTTACCTCCCCTTCCCCTTCCCCCTCCATCTCAATTCTCCTCAAATCACTACCACCACCACTACCCGCAACGATGCGTCTCCCCACCTCCCTCGCCGCAGCTGCTTTCCTCCTCCCCCTCTCGGCACTGGCAGCAGAGGTCACGACAGAATACACAGTCCGGAACACATGCGAGCGGAAGACGCAGCGTGGAGATGCTGTACGTCTCCCATCCCATATTCCCCTACCCTCTCCAACCCATTCCGCATCCCCCAACCTCTTCCTCCCCCTCCCCCCACCCTTCCCGCACAACCTCTCCTCCATCTAACCCCCACCCCCCGCCCACAGATACAAGTCCACTACCGCGGCACCCTCGCCGCCGACGGCACCGAATTCGACACCTCCTACACCCGCGGCCAACCCCTCAGCTTCACCGTCGGCAAGGGCCAAGTGATCAAAGGCTGGGACGAGGGACTGCTGGAGATGTGTATCGGCGACAAGCGGGTGTTGACGATCCCGCCGGCGTTTGGGTATGGGGATCGGGCTATGGGGCCGATACCGGCGGGGAGCACGCTGGTGTTTGAGACGGAGTTGGTGGGGATTGAGGGGGTGGGGAGGGATGAGTTGTGATGGTCTGTGGATGGATGGATGGATATTTGAGTGTGGAAGGGGGAGGGTGGCAGGAGGGGAATTGGGGTAGAGGGAGGGGGGGATAAGGGGTTGATGGATGTGGAGACATGGAATTTGGGGGTGAAGATCCGGTCGTATATTGTATGTGAAAGCAGGGTATCTTACAAATGCAATAGATCGTCTATGTCGTCAAAGAAATTCATGATCGCGCGCTCGCTCGCTCGCAAATGCCGTGGAGATGGTCGGAACAAGTGCAGTCTCCTCTGTGCTAGTCCATCTCGTCCATCTGACTCTCCCCTTCCTCTCTATCGGCCTGCGCCTCATTTTCACTAACGAGAATCCCAACCAGGCATTCCCCCAGCATATTCTCCCAACTGACCCACGGATGGATCTCATTGAACAGCTTTTCACCCTCCTTCTCCTTCCCCGCGCCTCTCATCAACTGGTCCACGCCTCCAGGGTGAAACTTCATATACGGGCTCATATTGTACACCTTGCCCTGATATACACCCCAAGCATCCTTCCCCTTTCGTCCAGTATGGTATTGCAAGGCGGAAGGTGGAACACGGATGAGGTTAGGAGGGACGTCGGGGCCCCGCAGGAAGGTTGCATTAGGTGGGTTCGCGGTCAGGTGTGCCCAATCGAGGGGTGAGTGGCCGGGATCTAGGAGGACCTTTTTGGATGGCCGAGCTGAGGGTGCCAAGGTGGATATCGAGGGAGCGAGAGACAGATTGGATGCCTTCGGAGGGCCTGATGGTGGCGCACGTAATGTTGAGGCTGCTGAAGGGGGCGGGCGAAGAGCTGTGGAGGACTTGGGTGGGGTTTTGAATGTAGCGGTGGTAGAGTTTGGGCGAGAGGGTGGCGACATGAGGCGATCGACTTTCTGGTCGGCTTTCCGTCTGGCATTGGGTTTTGTGTGAACGGGAGGCGGCATCATTACTCGGTCTTGCCATAATGGTGGTTGCGGTTGAGGGGCGGGCTTCACAATGAAGTTGGGAGCTATGGCAGGAATCTGATCTGGCGCAGACGCTCCTTTTGCCGTCTGTTCCTCGCCATCATCGAGTGTAAAAGTCGGTATGCTGTCTGGCTTCTGGTCGACATGATCCTGATCTTCAACCTTTGATAGCACTGCTGCGGCCTTCTCTTTACTCCTCCATTGGAGTTGGGGTTGAGGACGCTTCGAAGACCTATACGAGTATATGGTGACTGACAGTGTGACCACTAGGACACCAACCGCCAAGTACACCATGATAAGTTCCGGAACTCATAGACAGTTCAGTTGGGTACTTGTGTAATCAATCCTAGCGCGAAGTAAAGGTTCATGGTCGTGAACCATGGTTATACTTGTTCTACCGAACACGCAGAATACGAAAAATAACATTATGTAATCAACTGAGATGTGGCGCTAGAATATACTAGCCTTTTCGGGCTTGGCTCTAGGTGCAGCTAAATTCCGTCTTTACAACATACCGGAGTTGGTGTCTCGTTTTCAATTCAAAGAAGCCACAGCGAAGGTGACAGGTGCGGGCTCTTCATACATGGGTGGATCACGGTCGGCGCCGTAGACGGGCGACTAGCTGCTTGCCCTTGGAGAAATTTGGCGACAGATTTGATAAGCAATACCTTGTCCCTGTATTCATTGATTCCCTACAACTTTCTCGAGAATGTTTGCACGACATATTCTTCGTTTCTCTTATGTAACCAATTTCCATCCGCGGCCCCGCATCATCCCACAATTTCCCCATCAGTCTCACTCTGCAATACTTCGCCTCCCTATACGCCAAGCCTCCCAATCTAACAGGACTCCCGTGGACGAAAAGATAGAAGAGATCCAAGAGCTGTACATCCTCGCCCCTCAAACACCAAACACCGTATCATTACTGAAACTTCTCCAGCTACGCAACAGCCCGCGACGAGTTTGAGATCGCTTCAGAAGAGACTCTCAAGAAGACTGTCTACGCAGCTGATGATCGTGCCGCCGCTGCTGAAGAGCTTACGAAACTGAAACAAGTGTTTGACAAGGCCGTCGGTGAGAGGGGCGGGGAGGAGATCAGAACGAGGGTGGGTGGAAGAATTAGAGAGCTGGAGAGGGCGGTGGAGGCGATGGAGGAGATGGCTATAGAAAATTGAAAGAGGGAAAGAGGTGGAAGCCGGCACATACGCAACAGAAGAGATTTCAAGGACAAAAGCTCATATACTGGGTTTACATCATCTCGTCATGGTATGACACAAGTACAGAAATGCCCAAGAGTGAGCCAGAGTTTCACGGTCTTCGGCTACACAGATTGTTTCTGCGGGCCTATTCTTGAAAGTGCGTATTCCTATTGAGTTTACTTCACGTCCGATACTAGCTTCCTGGAATATCCTCCCGGTCTCAGTGACGGCGATAGCGACAGTGACAGCGAAACTGACAGACTTAGAAAGCACCCCAATGTTAATGAGCAGAGGGAGGAATCACTATCATTCCTTACCCAAGCAGTGGGTACTAACAGCAGATGTTCAAGAAATGATAGATTGAATCGGAGTGACAAAAGGCCTTGATACATCAACATTCGAGCCATGTGCCACATCGCTGGGATTGAGGATTCAACACTCTCTTCGTGACAGCTTTAACTGTCCCATCTTATTATTCTTCAATGACGCAAGTGTCACTGACTTCGATGAAGCATCAATGCACATACAGATGCGTCTTTCCGTCAGTGACCGTGCATAAGGAAATCTCAGCCGGTAGCTGACGGTATTTGAATATCTCCACACTCTTCCTGCTTTCTACAACAGCTTACAATCTTCCATCTTCTAATCTTCCATCTTCTAATCTTCCTTCTTCTATAGAGATATTAGCGCTACCATTATTTTTTTATAAAATCTTTTCATGCTTCCTCTTACACGTCCTTGATAATATTACACGCCTACTTTTATAAATAATCCCGGTTAATATATATTTAGCGTATTCAGGACTCATGCGAAACCTTGGCACCAAACAAGAAAAAATCCCCCCCCATTTCGTATATGAAAGCACAGGATAGTTAATTATTACGGGTTTACCAGTCGATTATATCTTCTTCCGTCGTATCTGAAGTTATTAGAATTATACGTAACCTATAGGCACTACATTTAGAGGTAAATAAATCTATTAGCCTTATCCTCTATAGTACGGTTCGCTCATAAGGCATTCTTAGACGAAGGAGGAATAGAGGTAATTACAGCGATAACTACATCTTTCGCGCAACAACGGACATCTTACTATATCTTACCGCAGCCCCAGCCCTGCTCTCCCTCGACGCTTTTGATACCATACTCCTCAACTGTTTCTCCTTTTCCGCATCGCCCGTCTTCAGCATCACGTCTGCGAATTCATCGGCGGAGAGGACCCATCTACTTTCGTTAGCCGTGAGTGTACACAGGATCCTACATTCCCGTAAACTTCAAACTGAAACGCAAGACAATAGCGCAAATGCGATCTTGGTCACGGCGTTCGAAGACGTGAAAAAGCGGCCAAAGTGACAGTTGGGGACTGGACGGCTATTTAGGGACTTGACGTACACATCATTCCAGAAACCAGCCATATGCCGGGCCTCGCAGTAAACATGCTTCTGCACGCTACAGAATCCATTTCTTCCAAGAATGTCTGGGATGGCTTGGATCCAGTCGCGGGGGCCGAGGAGGGTTCTGTATACCAAATAGTGATCAACGATGGCTCTTTCGAATTGGGGTTTCTTTTCATCTCGAGGTCCATACTCGCCATTCCGCCCTTTCATCGGCGATATCAATAAGTCGCGCAACTGCTCCAGCGCCTCTGTTTCCAACTCCGGTGCGGCGGACGTGACGTGCGCGGTGGGGGTGTCGAGTTCGTCCCATTGCAGATAGCCGCCCGGCTCTATCACCAATCCTCGTCAGCCTCACGTACTTCATGACCCATTCATGTCCGTCTCAAATCAATAGTTGAAATGGTGATATCAACATACTCAATAGCCTTGCGATATTGTTAATCACTTCCGTTGGGTCGTTGTTCCTAATCGTCACGGCAATGAGCCGTATATGCACCACATCGTACTTTGCGACTAGGTCGGACGGGACCTCGGTGAAAAAATCCCAGGGACGAAATTGGATGTTTGGGGGGAGCCAGGCGGGGGATGGACATTGCGCTAGACTTATGTCGAGGCCGGTAAAGTGGTTTGTGGGGGGAAGGGAAGATGCGAGGTCGAGGAGCCAGATCCTGGGGGATGGGGACGCATGTTTAGTTTGGTCACGTCTGTGAGAGTATTAAGGGAGGAAGGAGGGGGGAAGGAGGGAAAGAGAGAAAGGTGATACCCCGACCCTGTCGCTACGTCCGCAATGTGGGCGTCGGGGGGAAGCGGGGGGATCCTAGGATGGAGGTGGAAGCCGATGGCGTTTTGCCAAAGGTAGTATTGGTAATTAAGACTGTAACAGAAGACTTGATTTAGTGTTGTCTCATTTCCAGATATTACTGAGAGAGGTTGACTGACCGTGAAGTTGCAGCGTGGTTGCGATCAAAAACGTAGGTGCCCTTATCAGCGGGCTTTTTTGAGGCCATCGACATGATCGAGATGGAGCGCCGTGATGTCCGTAAGAATGCCTGTGCTGCAGATTCCTTAGGCAAGCAAAGATGGGCAGATTAAAGAGACTAGGACAAAAGATAGGGAAGCAATGTGCTTATAAATAGGTAATGTCCGAGGGGTCCTGCATTGAAGGATTTTTGTAGCTTTGCTCGTTGATGAGAAACAAAATTCATTGGGGATAGGTGACATCATATAGCATGAGATCTACAGCGGACTCCACAGCAAGCCAGAGCACCGATAAGGCACGGGAGTGGACGTTCGACGCCAAAGGGTAGATCGCTACTTACGAAGACATAACAGAATGATTATCATCGTGTTTGTTGTATGAAAGTCTCAGTGATGATAACTTCGCTATCTTCCAACCCCAAATATATTTGACTTTTTATTGTAGATGGGTTTGTACTCATGTGTGATTGAACTAGCAATATCCTCCTTCAGTTACTGTTGTTGTTACCCTCCTTAGTGCTGATGGTTCATGCGTGTGATGCCTGTAAGTGTTGGTACCAGTGAGCACAATCTTCTATACTCTATTGCATCCGTATATAATCTCTCAACCACGCGGCGCTATCGACTCCGTGATACTTTCAAATCCATCATCTAAAGTATTGTCGTCTCCACTCACAGGCATCCAATCCGGGCCCTTACGAAAATGCTTACGGACCTCAGGCCAGTAAGACGAATCCGGCGGGCAGAATTTGAAGCGCTCGAACTGATCGATTTGATCCGCTTCGTGGCTGATGTAGTTGTAACAAGATGTTCGTTCTTTGGCCCATTTCTCCAGAATCGCCCAGTTTCTGCACTGCCGTAGCTGTCCCACAGCGCTCTCCGGCGACTTTGTGGCCGTTGTATAACGAGGTGTGTCATCAGCATGGCATATTATGTCGCCACGCAAGGCATCCATGCAATGGGTTATGTGTATTAGGGGTAGGGACTGCGGTAGCCCCAGATAGTGCTGTCGAATGGATCGATGGATATTTTTCTGAAGGGGCATTAGTTTGGATAACGGATAGCTTTGAGGTGCGCTGTACCAGGCAGTGAAGAGCGTGATAACCATTTAAGACGTACAGCCCTTGGCTTTTGTCCCAAGGGAAGGGCTGTGCGCGTGGTAATTCTTTTGAATCGGTCCAGTCGTAGGGTAAAGCAACGAAACCCGGATCAAAATCTATGCCGTCCCAAAGTTCGGCTGCTAGAGTAAGATTCTCGGTGGCATAGTCCGTCGCCCATTCAAAAGGAATATAGTTGTGGCTGGGAAGGCCAGCTGGAGCCTTCGTTAGTACAAGTCCGAAGACATTTCATGTTGGACATGCAGACCGTAAGTGGAACGCTCATGAGTCACATGGCTTCTAGAAACCAATAGAGATACGCACAATGCAATGTTGGTTGTCACAGAGATCAAGAAGAGAATAGATGAGGCTGACTTGTTGTACCGAGAAAGGAAGCCGTTGCGAGAACTGTTTGTCCTTCCCTCCTGGCTGTCTTTGTCGGCCGTCTCTCTTAACAAAGGATTTTCGTCAGACTTTGAAGCAGCGGAGAAGAGACTGATATCATCTTCTCTGGCTTCCATGTTGAGACCCCCGAATGCTGTTCAATTGACTGCTGCACTATCGATGCCAAGGGTATTGGTATTGAAGTGTTTCACATAGCGAAAATATATGGTTTGGAGAGGAAGACAGAACCCGTCATGATAATTTCGTTTGATACCCGGCTTATATTGAAAGATAGCTCTCAAGAGTCGCTCATAGGCAACCTTCGGCGATGTGAGATTCCAAGAGAGCAAAGCCTCCCTGGGAGCACAATTTTAGCTAGGGTAGAGACGAAAAAGGTGGGGGAAGTCTATGATCTGAACACCGATGTAGGTGGTTTGGAACCCAGCTCCCCCAACTGACGGTGCAGTGATGGTGCAGACACTGGGCGAATCATAGGCGCAGGCTCCCCGTGTCGGTCTTTTGGATTAATTGATGGTTACATCTCCCAATCCCGATTCCACTTGCAAGGCTATCATGCGAGACAATGGCACGGCATGCATGTGCTTTCAAGGGGATGGCTGGGCAGAAGTGTAAAGTCGCTGCAAGTAACCCGATTCCGTCGTAAGTAGCGCCATGCTTTTGCCGTCGGTGTGCAAACAATGTGGGCAAATGCCAACTCTGTTGGCCGCTCTAGTCTAGGTTGGTTTATGGTGGGCAGAGGATGACCAAGGTTACATCAGTGGTGCAGCGCGATCCCCTCACCAGACATGGGATTACGACGCTACATATAAGACAGTAAAGATACAAGGAAGATTACCTGCTGAGGTATGATACCTTAGCGTACGCGAGGTTGCGCGAGTCTACTCGCCGATCAATTCCATAACCCCCTCTAGCGAGAAACTTCTCAAGCCAGAGCGCCGATATCCATTGAGGGCTACTACAAAGCCAGTATCTCAGTTGTGGTTACAGCTCCATAATGCCCTTCGATGCCAGCCAAGTCAGCGCGGACGATGACTTCGACGAGCTGGTCCGGGTGGAATGGGCTTCCTACGAACAGCCGTACTGTAGATTGATACGCCTATTCTTCCCCATCTTCGGCGATGGTCCCGAAGCTCGAGCAGCAGCATTGAAAGAGTCAACGGAACGTCAGCTTCGCTGGCACAGAGGAGATCCGACCAGCCACTGGATTAAGGCTGTTGACAGTGAGACAGGAAAAATAGCTGGTGCAGCTTGTTGGCATATCTACGAAACGAATCCATACGGCGTTCAATCTGAGGAGGAGTGTACATGGTATCCTAAGGGTGAAAGTAGAGAGATGGCGAATTCCCTCATGGGCCAATTTTTGACGCCTCGAATGAAGTACATGACAAAGCCCCATATTTGTATGATTGCAACTTGCCGTGATGTGTACTTTACACTCTTCACTTTGGCTGATAAACTACGTTATTTAGTTCTTGATATCTGCTTTGTCCATCCACACTATCGCCGTCTCGGCGTCGGCAGGCTTTTAATGGCATGGGGTATCAAGAAGGCTGATGAATTGGGGTTTGAGTCGTATATTGATGCCACTGAAGCTGGAATACCTCTCTACGAGATGTGTGGATACGCCAAAGCATCTAGAGTTGATTTTGACGCGTCAAAGGATGAGGCAAGCCAGCAATGGAGGGAGCTTCGAGAAGAACTGTTGCCTTTTTCCTTCTGGCCCATGTGGAGGCCAGTGGGAGGCATATTTAAGGACACAATGAGACCGTGGGAGCAAGTGGCTTGAGTTTCTATTACAAGAAACTATCTGATATAGGTCTATCTAAGCAACCCTGTGGAAACATACCAGAGGCATTGATAGAATTTCGCTTTGCATGACACTGTGTACCGCTCCGAGATGGTTCCCCAAGGGAGCATCTATCCCTCCGCTATACTGAAGGTGAGGTACTAGCCATGATCCACCACCACCACGAGAAGCCATCCGAATCGTACCATTGTTGAATAGCTTCTCTGACGGCAGGCCTATCTAAAGTCCATATCCTGGCAAGTATGAGTTGTCCCTATGGCTAGATACATGAATGAATGAATGACAACGTATTAGACGTGATGTGCTGATAGTCCGTTATAGATATCACTACTAGGAAAACGGTTGATCTCGGCGAATATACGCAAGTGCTACTACTGGAACGGGAATTCACTTCCAGAGAGTCCGATCAACCAAGCGATCATGACACCAATCAAGTATGGAAACGACCGAAGAGAAACACGCTGGCACTTCCATCGAGGCCGGTACATGCTGGATCATGGGCGTGCACACACTGCCATTAAAGTGACGCTCTATCACAGGATCCCTATATAGCCCTATTCTTGTCTAAAACTTTACATCCTCTTCACTAGCTTTTCCAGTTCCATCCCAACTCCCAAAGACCTAGCCTTCCCTTGACCGCATCTCAAGCTTTCCATTCCTTGGAAGAAGCTAGATGGCTGCTTGAACAGCGAGCAATATATATCCATTTTCTTCCCCATTACGCCTCCAGCGTCCCTGAGTACTTTCAGGAAGAATCAATACCTTGGACCGCCTATTATATATACATGAGTAACATGGCAGTAACATCATTGTTCTGTCAGACGAGATTACGGACTGCGGGTATGGTCTCCAAGAAGCGTCTCTCTCAAGACTTGAATTCCAGGCAGGTTGCCCGCGGTGTCCGAGAATTCTGAAATATTGAATTATTCAGAAAGACCTCTCGAAGTGTTTTTCATAAATGGCAGATATCTCTTGATATTGGTATACGGCTGTGAAGTCTCAAGATCACCATCAGAAATTCGTGCATGGATCAGTATCCAGCCCTACCTTCTATGTTCGGATCCTCCTTCGACGCAATTAGTGGTACCTGTCTTCTTGAATATCGAGATCATTCCCCTTATTCTCTATCTTACAGTTCTAACATTATTGCAGTTTCTGTACTTGTCCTCGGCAGAAAGTGTATCTGCCTCACCGTCTACGTGCCAATTCTGCGCAAGGTCTCCCTCTTGCCTTCCTCACAACCTTTCCTACTTTCACCTGTCAGGCCATCGTGGCAGAGCAATCGATTTCGCCATTATCCTTCCTGACATCTAACACGACAACACATACTATATATCTATATATATATAACCTCAGTGTCACGGTCTGACCTGAGGTCACGTGACTGGTCACATGACTGAGGCGTGGCACGTACATATGCTGTCCGCCTTCTTCATAGATAGTTTATCATTCATATTCATATTATCCATCACATCCACGTATCCACGTCGTTGTTCCTGACACTCAGCCATAGTGCGCCATAGCCATTCTCTAGTCGATCATCCATCCATCACATTGAGTGAAGTGGCTTGAACGACATTTTCCCTCAACCGGCCATCTATCAATAAGTTTTAATATGTATTCCCTCTTTTTTTGTCTCCTTTCCCTCCTCTAGGCCTCCTACCCCTAGTATAATTGACTAAGACACACCTCCTACAAGCCACAGAGGCAAACCTGTGAGGAATATGAATATAGCATGGAGTCCCTCAACATTGGGCACGACAATGAGATAACAAGGCTCGAAGATCGAGCAGCTACATTGGAGACAGCCGTTCAAGCATACCTGAAGCTATACTATGGGCCGTACATTGGAATTCTGACTTGATGCAGACGCGTGCCTTCTTTCTTTTCATTCTTTCTTTTCATTCTTTTGATTCGTTCGCTTACAGGACGTTGGAGCGCGGTAGTAGAGTCCTATTGAGTGAACGATGGCCGTCACCATCCTACGAGCAGAGCTGACGCTTAGCAAGACGATAATGGGGAATAACTCTCCAAGACAGAACAGCATTTACACACCTTCAAGTGCCCTCACACAAGTCACTTCTGATAAAATCAATCTGCGTCTTATCATTTTTCTTCGCTCGCATCATCCCCCTATATATACATATATACACCAAATATGGTACAGAGATTTTCAATATATATTACACGACATCCAGCCAGCAGATTGGTTTAGAAAGGTTGACCCCCCCACCCAGGCAAGCCGTTGCTACAACGGAACCATGTTCGACCCACGGAGGGGCGACGGGTCACTCAGTCGCGCCTTGGGCAGGCGCGCCCCCGAGTATAGGGGAAAATAAAATGCAACCTCTCTGAATAATGATAGTACAACCATACTGAACCCAATCGCCGTGTCGTCCAACGATACTGCACGAAGAATAATGAAAGCCAAATTGGTTATTAGCTCTAGCGACGCTGTACACTCGGCTTTAAGCCAGAGTGATAAGCGTTCAGGGCCTATACTAAGGAAGAGAAAGAAGGTTGAGTTCAAAAAGTCAAACCCAAGCCCCCCTTCTGAAGCAATTGGTGAGGTGCTATAGGGCTCCGAGTCTACTAAGGTGGGCTCCGAGATCCTTAATAAGAAGGCCTCAAGGAGAAAAAACAAGCATAACACATAAGGGCGCCTGCCCCCCGCTCCGCCTGCTCCTACGAGGGTTGTCAATAAGTCTTTCATCCCTCCGCCCCCGCCACCCATCATCCCCCCGACGCCTAGTGCGCCGTGGGCCCCTGCGGATCAGCTCCAACAGAGCGAAGAGGATGAGTGCTCTCCACCTAAAAACCCCGTCGCTTCCAAGTCAACTCTGGCGGCCCTTGTGACCGACCATTTTGACTGGGCAGGTGATGTCGAAAAGAAGGTTCATCTCCAGGACCTAAAAGCCGGCAGGAAAGCTAGACAGAGGGACCACAAGCAGCGCGACGAGCGTCTGTGGAGAGAGGCATGATTAAGCCGATCGCCATCGCGTCCGACAACAACGGATCCCCTCGCCGCCTAGGATGAGGATTCCGGATCGGGTTCGAGGGCTCCGGCGACGGATAAGCTGGGAAACACCATTAGACCTGTTAAGACCGTTAAAGGCATGTTCCTCCTCCGTTATTCAAACTCGCTACATTTAGAATACTATTATGCTAACGGTATATACGTAGACCGACCCTTCACGTCAAAGGTGGTGGCCTATGGGGAAGCGCTCAAGCTCATGCCGGCGGACAAGATGGACCTCTCGCTGGGAAATGGATCCCTTTTCGTCTCTTTACCGTTCTCTCTTTAGACCAAGGAAAGGGTCATGGTAGTCAGGGCATTGATCAAGAGCAACACCGGAGAAGGAATGATACAGATTTTTCCACCGGGGACCTACTACGTGGTGAGGTGCGACAATCAAACGTCGTCCGGGCAAATGAGAAAATCATTGGCTATTAGAAGACATTTACAACGACGCCTAACGCCGGCCTGCAAATTCCCCTCTTCCTCTGTATTGATCCGTCGGTCCGATCTTAACATCTCCACTCTACACCTGAGAAGCTCGAGACATGAATAACCCTACAAGTATGGCTCAGGATGCGCTCTACGGCATTAGACTAGCCGTGGGGTGCTACGACTATTCACCGTCCGAGGTGTTCGGCGTCATTCGCGCTGCGATGGAATGTATAGATAGCCTCCGCCCAGTCGTTTCAACACCTGGCCAGCAGTACACATGCTGACATCTAATGAAGCCGCTGACAGGTTGGGTACACGACACAATATAGGCCGACAAGCACTCTAACCGTCCTGATCAATCCCCCTCATTCAGGCTAATACCATGTCTGGCAAGTCGCGCACATCAGAATACAAGTTCGATGAGGATATAGTATTGCACCGACAAGCACTCTAGACGTCCTGATCAATCCCCCTTATTCAAATCAATACCATTTCTAGCAAGTCGCGCACATCCGAATACAAGTTCGATAAGGATGTAGTATCGCGCCATAGGGGAGCTAAAGCCAGAAAAACGAAACTCCCTCTTTATGCCCTGTGGCCATCGACGGCAAATGGGGCGACGTCCTCGCTCGATCGCTGACAGGTTCAAATGTCTCGCAGCCCGTCACACAACGATCGTGTCACCTTAGAACCGAGCGCGATTACAGCCTTACTTTGGTCGCAATAGTACTTCGCGCAAGACTAAGGATATCTCGTCCGCGCTTTTTGGAATCACACCGATTATGACGGTTGTGTATGGCGATGTGGTCACGGATGTTGAGGTTGACTTGGCTTGTTTGAGACTGTCAGACCGAAGAATCAGACGACTATGAAGAAGGATAGTGGAGGAGCTTCTGTGTTAGGTGTGGGCAGGACAGCACTTCTTTGGTCGGCGACGATTTGGTTGCGGCTCTGGGTTGGTACTGTTTTCGTTGATTCTGCGTAAGTTACGGTGAGATTTGGTACTCATTGGTCTTCTGCAGTAGATGTGGAAGGAGTTCGCCGCATTTTGTTCCATCATGGTGTCCGGCGTTGCCCATCCTGTACTTTAGTCATCCATCCCGGTCTCTACGAGCTGGACTCGCAACGTTATGAGCTTGAATACATAGTTGAGAGACGCTCTTGAGAATTCAATAAAACAGTATGTGGAAATGTCAGTGAGCCCTTCATTGGATGGACGACAGATCCCGGTATTGAGCCTTCGCCCTTTCAGCTCGGCAGTATGTATTGTCCCTTGGATAGTACCCTTCAAGCTATCAAGATTGGTGCTCGTTCTGTCTCCATGCTGCAGACAAAATGCTAATGTGTGCCCGAGCGAATGCATGTCTCTTGCGCTTAGTACAGGGTACAGCATGCGGTGGCGATATCGGTTCTAACTCCAGACCATGGACGCAGCGAGACGATGAATCCCACTTTCACCATCCCGATCATAATAATCATCATCAACGTGGACATTAATTTTTGGTTGGTCCTCACGAGCCACATAGCGGCGGCCCACGTCTTGATAGGTAAGGTATGGGACGCATCATGCCTTGGCGAGCGACTCGTATAAGTAGCCGCAGGTTTGTATATTTCTTGTTATAATGCTGAGTGAAAAATATGGCCTTTCCTTCTGGTAACTGTGAGGTGAGTTGTCATGTTCGTGACCTTGATCTTGCCACACCATCCCCTACACGTTGCTGTGACAAAAGTGAGAAATTCAGGTTTGGGCAACATATGTATGTAGCCAGCACTAGCAGGTCACACTCTCGTAAGTAAGCAATGTGGAAAACGACCACATCTAGTCTCGTAGTGGGTATGTGCCATTCCGGAACTCTTCGGCGTACTTGGTCTTGAGTGGATCGACATCCACGGCTCCATGTTCCAAAAGTACCTTGACCATACGATGGTAACCACGTATCTTGGCTCGAAGGATAGGAGGATCGCGCTGCTTATTGCCACCATCAATATCAACGCCTAGTGTCAAGAGCATTTTAACAACCTCCTCCTGGCCCTCTTCGACAGCCGCCGTAAGAGCATGACTGTAGTACTTGACATCAACGCCATTTTCCAAGAAGAACCGTACCATTGCTACTTCACCGCTCCTAATCGCACAATGAAGATCGCGCTCCATATTTGTAGCATCAATACTGGGGCAACTATCGAGCAGCATCTGCGCAACCTGTGTATGTCCATTCTTGGCAGCGAGATGAAGTGGATCACCAACCCTGGACTCGTAGTACTTGGCGCCGCGGTCTAGAAGTAAGCGAACAACACGAGTGTGGCCGAAACGACAGGCAAAATGTAGTGGGCTGCCGTGGGAAGTCCATGCGTTGATGTCGGCCCCTGAGTCTAGCAGAAAGTCAACAGCTTGCACATGTCCGTTGATGGACGCCCTCCACAGTGAATCGGATATGACTTCTTCCCGAATCGCCGCAGGGACTCTGTTCAGGAGTAGCCTTATAATATCGCTGGAACCACTGTATGCAGCATCATGGAGCGCTTTCTTGTAATGATCCTCCTGAGCATTGCCAACGAGAGGGAGAGCTAGCATATACTCGACGATGTGTTGTTGCCCTGCACGGCAAGCTGCCGAGAGCGCTGCATCGATAGACCCGTTTTGAGATTCATTTACCGTATTTTGAATGTCACATGCCAAGATCATGGCCAACATTTCTAGATCTCCGATCCTCGCAGCATTTGCTGAGGCATAACCGAATATTTCGCTTCCCGTGTGCAGATGAAAGGTCTCTGGGATGAGCTCTCGCAGTTTCGCGATATCCCCGAGAGCAGCAGCAGCAGACGCGAGGTCTTTCGCTGGCTCATAGGAGCCCGCATCCATCTTTTTAAAATCCTGAAGAGCTACCGGAGCATTGAAAGCAAATTTGTGTGCCGCAGCATCGCACAATAGGTGAACAATTTGTAAACGTCGCTTTTCTAGGTCATCTTTCGGCGCTGCTTCTAGCAGATGATCCGTGACCTGGCTGATTACACTGCGGAAAAATTGACCTTTGTTGTTCATGCTTGGATTAACAACTCTCGCCACTAGAAGGATTCGCAGACACCGTGGCGATATCTTAGATGTGCGGTGAGTCCTAGTGAAATCAAAGATGTTTGTCGCGAATACGGCACGTAAAACTTCGGCATCGAACGCTTCTAACACGACGTGTGAGGAAGGCTAGGGTGGTATCTTAAATGTGAAGAGGCTTACTGCATACTTGTCGAAGTCTGACAGCTTTGATTAGGCCGACCGCTAGGACCATATGCTCGATTACGCACTCGAATGCTGGTATTGGAAGATCGAGAACCTGCATGGTGAGGGTGGTGATGAATATAAGGAAGGTTGATGAGAGATGACAATGCTTTGGATAGTGTATCCCATCGTTCGGCAGGAAGTTACACCCCTAGGAGCTAACTTTTTGAGGTTTAACGCTCACATCATCTAAGCCCGTAATTGCTATTTTGCCTAGAAATTAAACCTCAAAGAGTTAGCTCCCGAGGGTGTGACTTCCTGCCGAATGATGGAATAAGGTATGCTTTGGAGATAGGTGTATATATCTGATATATGGGGTTTGCATTCCAGAATCACCAAACGACACGAGGCGTAGCTTATAAGGGCGATAGTGGCAGGCTATCTGTTCCACTTGTACTCTCAAGAAAAGTAGTGTTCCGTGCACACGACTCAGGAGCCCAATGTAGAAATGACAGCCTCCAAAGTAGTAGTATGAGGTCAATCTTTAATACATTCAAGTTCATAATCCCAGCGTATCGTCTATCCTCCGCCCTTGGCTCCAGAGCATGCGTCAACAATTTCAGACATCCTATTTATGCCTGGTGTATCGTTTCCCATCTTCCTCATTCCCAACATGCTCTCTTAACCTACCACGGGCAAGAAGGAAGAAAAGGAGATGTCGTTCAAGTTTCACTTACATAACTACTTAGCGACCACACGGGAGGATGAGGGTGAAATGTGTGTCTCAAATTCATCGCGTGGAAGTCAATTGGTTGGTTGTAAGGAAGTCCAGGGTTATTGCGTGGATCTTTGACGGGTTAGGGTTCTGGATATGAAGTTGTTTGTCATACCAATGTGCTTGTTTGAGTTTGTGATAAGCGCAGTGCTGAGATCACTGCGCTGGGCTTGGCTGTGCGTTATGCCGATTATCTGTAGCACGAGGGTCAACAACACATGGCTTGAAGGATTAGAAACGCTCGAAAGGCACGTTTCTAAGTTAGTCCTGTGGGAAGGGGGCTGAGAAGCTGGGGAATATCAGTTGTGACTAAATCTGGTGGTTTCAAAGATCCTTACTAGGAGTGTTGAGCAATGTGGGGCCAGTTCACTCTTTGTGGAAGGCCGGCAGAAAGGCATCTGGAGCCTAAAGGCTGATGTGGATGGGCCGCACAGGAACCTCTCCATAGCACAGTATACTAAGAATAGACAGGTATAACATCGATAGCACTATGCAAGTATCTTGGACAACTCCACGTGACCCTCCGGCAATCGATACGGCCCTAGTGGTATGGGTATATTACCCGAATATCCCACATCCCCCTGCGCCGTCTCCAACTTCTTCGTAACCTTTGCCACCATCTTCGCAATCCACTGATCATTCACAATCCCGCCCACAACCGCCTTCTTCATCCCGTCTTTCATCCCCTTGGACAGATTCTTCGAGAAATCCTTGATGCCACTCACCTCTCGGTCCATCGCGCTGGGCTCCTTCTCCATCTCTACCACCTTGGTCGCCTTGACTAGTGCGGCGATGAAGTTCAGCAGCTCCTGATCAAAGCATGCCGGTAGGGAGGCATGTACCGACATTTTGACATTTGTCTCGTCTTTGACTGCTTGCTCTAAACTCTGCTGCGCTTGAATGGTCTTGGGTAAGCCGTCCGCTACTTCGACTTCCTTCTCCATCTGCTCTTTATCCTGGCGCGTGGGCACAGCAGGCAAAAGGTGCTCGTGGTGGGGAAGCAGGAAAGCGGGGATGGCGAATGTTGCGTTCATGCCCCCAAGTCGCGTAACTTGTTTGAGTTCTATAGATGCCGGAAGCGAGCGATAGGCCATGACGTCGTCGACTTTGAGCTGGCAATTGATGTCGAAAACGGGGAGGAAAGGACTTTGTGCCAAACCAAGGATATCCGCAAGCTGTAGTACGAAGTTTGCCTCTGAGAGCCAGGAGGTAATCTTTTGCTCCAGCCGTCGGATCTCTGCAACGTCCTGACCGTAGTCTTGAAAAATGTGTTCGCCTAGCATATAGCTGATCCAGCGCCCCGAACCTGCTGCAGTGATAGATGTGATATGGATTGGGTGTAGATATGTAAGTGGGCTCAGCAGCAGGCGGAGCAGCATTGGAAGCCGATGCAGAATTGTTCGCACCCATGGCGGTGAGAGATTCTGAAGAGTTGTCACTTTTATAGACCTCTGAGGCGGGTGAGAAATGGATGGCTTGTTGTGCAGTTCAGAGCAAACCGCGGCTCTCAGGTCCTTCTCGTTGCCGGAATCTAGGGTTGCGTCTGTATCCTGGGCTGCGGCTGCTCTCGACAACTGCTTACGTGCTTGACTGATGGAATTGGTCTTCTCGATCAGATCGAGAGTTTTCTGGTAATACTCGTTGGCCTCGTCGGTGTCAGGAGATAATGCTGTGACACTATTGATTCCAGCCTTAGTGGAGGAATCCTTTGGAGTAGAACTGCCTTCGGTCATCTTACTTATCATCTTGATCGTATCCGCGTCCCCATTAGCAGTCGCAGCTCGGAGTAAAGGCGTATCAGTAGCCATAATCGGATCGCCGTCTCTGTCTTTGGTGCTCTCTTCCAGGTTACCGAAGGTCATTTCGTATTCGCCGCCTTTGATGTTGGCATACACGTCGCCAATTTCAATTCTGCGGAAGAAGGGGATTTTGACAAAGTCCACTTGGATTGCCAGTTCCATGTCATCGGATAATTTGATCCCCACCTCGACGCCATGCGCTATGCAAGTAAGGCTCGAGAGAGAAATTGTCAACCCACGCACGACCATCAGGCCGTCAACCGTAGTGTCGATCTCTAAAGCCGGAAGGTCGAAAAAAGCAATCTTGTCATTAACAAAATGTAGTTGCCGGAGTAGCGAGCGCAGTCGCTTCCGCACAAATCGTGCCATGGTATTGAATTGAAATAAACATGTCAGGAATATGAGCGGATAACAATTAACCATGAATACCCAATAGAGCAGCCAAGAGGTCGCTGCCACGGCATATGCCAAATGCAAGGTCGCGAGAAGGGTCCATATCGGGATTATTGGCAACACGCGACAGCTCTTCGAAGAACCGAGAAGCAAAACGTACGTCAGAATGGGTGCTCCCGAGAGCAACCAGCGCCTCGACCAGTCATAAAGAGCGCTGAGTAGAATGGTCGCCCCAGCAAACAGTAGGGGTGTTGCATAGAGGTTATGGGCGTGCGCGACTGGATCGGTCCTCTTTGGAACGGGCTTTCGCTTCGATGGGTTAAAACCCTTGCGTTCATGGGTCATATTAAGTTCTTGATGACCGAGATGAGCGGACAGCAGTCCAGCAAAGAAGAATCAATCATTACTATCAGAGATCTGCGACGGGAAATGCGCTGTACAACCTATCCTGAATCTTCGAGTGGAAGGCGTCTCCAGAGCGGCTAGATATGTACCAAATGCAAACCATTTTCTTGGGCTGATATCAAGAATTGAACGATTGACCAACCTTTGTTTCCTTATGACAGAATCTTGGTGTTTTCATAAACAAGGAGAGACCAAATATGTCACCACGCCAAGACGTGGCTGCGCTATTCTAGTCCCAGTATGGCCAATCTTCACGGAAGTGGGAATGACGCGCGAGGAACTGAAAGCTGGAGAGTATCATCTGCATCGCACGTTGTGTTGGCGTGGTAGCATTAGAGTAGTTCACAATGTAGGACTCCTGAGCCTGTGGCTCCATTGACGCGAGTCACATTGTTATGAATTGCATTCCCCTTGATGTTGCAGTGAGATTCATGTATTCGTCATTATTGTCTAATGAGTAACGATACGAATATGCACAGAAGCTAGCTACAGATTTCTACGCAAGTCCACCTCCTATCTACCTTTCTTCTTGAACCTGAATTTCAGCTCGTCCTCGCTATCACTATCGGATTCCTGCGCAGCAAATTTCCTCTGCTTCTTCGCCACAGTCTCGCTCGCTTGAGTAGCAGCTGGTCTTTTGCGGTTTCCATTGAGAGCTCTACCAGTGCTGGGAGTTTCCTCTTCCTGCTGAGTGTGTTGCTGATGCCGAGTAGTCTTTGGTGCGTCAACATCAATACTCTCAGGTAACTCATCGTCAGCGGCTGACTCGGGCAGTACTTCCACGGCATGAGTTCTTGCTGTGGTGAATGGCTGACTCTGCGACTGTGACTGCGTAGCACGCTCTTTCTCCTTTCGTTGCTTCTTCGAAGGCTCCCTTTCCAGCCAATAATCCTCACCGATGCCGAAATCTTTCTTCTTGACCTCTTCCAGTGGGACTATGAGGCAGGTGCCGCGCCTTGCTACATTTCCTTCTCCCTGCCGACGGAATTTCTTGAAATTCTTCCTCCCGTTCCAGCGCTCATCCCAGCGATTGTTGGTCCCGCCGTTAGGCACTGTGCGCTGGGGGTCCTCTGCACGGTCTGGAAGTTCCATCTCCTCAATAACCGCCAGATTCTTCATTTCTTCCACGTTCAGGCTATCCAGGTTATCCCTCAGATTCTCTTCATCGAGCTTCGCCGCCTCTTCTTCGGCTTCTCGTCGCTGGCGTACAACGTCTTTGATGTTGATCTCCTTTTTGGGCTCTCGAGCTTTTTCCGGCTTGGCTGCTGCCTGCGATGTCTCGGACGATTGCTCACTAGTCACACCGTTTCGCTGATCTTCTTCCGCTTCCTCAATTCTCCTTCGCTTCAAGGCGGCTGCCGCTGGTAAAAGTTTATCGACCACGTCCTCTTCGTCATCTTCATCCGAAGATGGTGCCGAACGTTTTCTAGGATTCGCAGCCCGGATGTCGCCATTCGCTTGACTTGGAGTGTCTACCTCCATGGCTGAATCAACATAGGATGCATTATTCTACTCCCGTCAACCTCGACACAACCAAGCTGTATATATCTTTGACCTACTAAGTTGCGTTGGGATCTTCCACTTCTCCGAACACTTTCATTTTGGGATGCGGGATGAGCAAAAAGTGAGGGCGCAGAAGCAACGGAAGCATCGTCGTCATCGTCGAATCCTTTAAATCGGCTGACGATAGCACCTCGCGTGCGAGCACGCCTTGGCCTGGACTGAGGAACTTCGGCCTCCGTTGGTTTGTCGGCTTCAGCAGCGTCCTGTGATGGGGCTGGTGCACGATCACTACTAGCCTGTGCGGAAGCTAAAATGATTAGAATCTCGACGGACAGATTTTGAGAAACAATGGCGCTCACAATCCTGTTCTTCTACATCCAGAGCTTTCCTCAGTATGCTAGCATCGCTCATCAAGATAGCATCCAGAAACTCGCTTTGCTCGATCAGCCGCTGGCCGAGAGCTAGAGCGGTATGAGTTGTCAAATTTGCTGCCCACTCTTCCAAACCTTTCTTCCCTCGAAATGCGACAACTACGACCCCTTTACCCTCGCTCTCATCCTCGAATTCGCCGAGTCCTTTCTCGCCAGCGACACCTTTGACGTAGCGTACAATCTCCTGAACGCTTGTCTTACCTGGCTCCAAAGTATATTCTAGCGCTTTCCCCCCTCCATTCGTGATGGGAGCTTGCAGCGTTTCGAATTGGAGGGCGTCGCAGAAGACGAAGGTGTAACCATCGAAGACGTTACCCCGCTGCAGCATGGGAGCGAAGTCTTCAGCGGGTCGTTCGCTTGGTTCTTTACTCTTAGGGGGTAGATGCTCTCCGGCATTTGGCCAATTGGCATCAAAGTCTGCTTCCAGCGGTGAAAGGCTTTCCAACTCATCGAGATTGTCCGGTGTTGTCGCGTAGATCAAAGCGTCAATGTAGGTCTCCGTAACGATGTACTTGGCGTTTATGAGCGCTTGAAGACCCTTAGCTGTGTTTCGCTTGGTGCTGACAACATGAGTTGTTGCCCCGATGACGTAAGGTATGAGCACCTTGATATCCAGATCTTCAAGGCGAGTTCGATAGTTCACCAAAGGATCTTTGCCTGCTTTCATCTCTTTCGAGCTGAGCGAGAACGTGAAGACGACCGGGTGCCATTTGATCCTTCATATTGTATGTCAGCAAAATCCACTCATTATAGGAGCCGCAGTCATACCGAAATACGATGCTCGATTTGCCCAGCTTGAATGTAAATTCATCGTTCTTCATTGCCCGGGTCTCGCCTCTTATTTTATCCCCGTCGATCTCCGTGCCGAATTTGGTGTCCTCATCCTTAAGACTGACTTCCGAGCGAGTATGCACAAGAGACTGCGAAGGTCAGATCAAGTCCCAAAGGCTCCGGTGTCTGGAAATATCTACTCCATCGCCTGGCTTGACATTTGCAACCGACAAGGTAAGATGTTGTCGCGAGACGGATTTCTCATCTTTGATCTGAAAGGCACCTATAGCCTGGTCAGCCAGCATTCTCAAAAAGATAAGCTGCGCATGATGGCAGTACGAGGTCAATTGTACTGACCATTCCTCCCGTTCTTGCCCTTTTCTGGAAGTGTTCGCCCAAATAGATACTTTTTGCCTGGACGCAACCAGATTCTCTTGTCTAGGGTTGTGAGTCGGCTTGTGGTCTGTGATGCTATGTTGCTTCCTGCTTACGTGCTAGAATGTCGCCATCGCATTCTAATGTCCACATGTTGTTGCGGGCAGTGTTCGATCTCTGACAGAGAAGCGCTGCGTACAAAGGCAAACGAACGCGTTTCACTGTCACTGGGGAGGATTATGAGCATGGTAGAAGCTTCACAGAAATACACGGATGAATAAGATGGTAGCGATGTGTCAAGTTTTCCAGTTACATCCTATTTGCGTGTTCCAAAGCTCACAGGTTGTCATAGCGAAAAGATCCAGTAGAGCGCGTGTCGACGGCTTTAAAACGCCCAATGTCCGAGAGTATTCTAAATATAAGCTAATCCGTATTTGGATGTTTATATTTGGCTGCGAAATACTGCCAACAAAAACCCACACGCTTACAGTTTGGTACACACCACAATTCGACCTTGCTGCGGAGTATTCAGTGTGGAAACATGGTAGCGCAGATCTCACAACGGTCAGATCCTTTTGATTCGGCGCACTCGTACTGTACTACGGACGGCATATCATAAATCCTTTGCAACCTCAGACTCGACGCCTTACATGGCTCTTCCGATGCAGATCCCTCGCTCTCTCACGCATTCGATATCATGGTATCTGACGAGTCTATCGGAGTAACTCCATCAACAGTTACGTTGCTGTTCCCAAGCGCAATGTATACATTCCCAACCCCAATATAGTGGGCTGGGTTCAGGGCACCAAAATATATGTCGATTGCAACTGTGTAGGAACCATAGAATCCGACGAGCTCCCAGATACCTCGAAGTATCGATGCGGCCACACTGTATGTGATATCGACCTTCCCTGGCGCAGAGGATTTGAGGGAGATTCCGACGCTAGAAGGTGCAACCGCAACACCACCCGCAGGAATCTTGGGATCCCCCTTATGGAGGGCACATATTTCGACTGCAACGTTCATACCGTAGACCACGGCATAAGTCATAGGGTACGGCAAGTACGCCATCCGATGGCCAGGACGGACTTTAAAGATGATCTGTGGGTTTGTGTAAGAGACATAGTAGACCGCGGGAAAGATACCAGTAACGCTATGCCATTGATATCAGCTCCAGCCTTCGTGCATCATCGAAGATAGATTACCTACGCCGTAGTTCCTGGGGGAGACGACTGGATCGGGCTTCCACTGAAGTTCAACGCCGGCGCTGTTCCTGATTGATCCAACGATCCGAGGCTCACCAAAGGTACTGCTGCAATACCTGAACAAATCACTTGCAGCAAGAAAATGATGTGAAAGCCATACGCCATGGCCATTGATAAAACTTCCTTAAGATGAAGAAACACAATGTGATGCAGTGAAGTTTACAGTCCAAAGTCCCCATGGTCAGATCCCTTACATAACGGCAAAGAGTTTTCAGGCCTTGCGGCTGTGCAGGTATGCAGGTATGCGGTACGTCAAGCCGACGCATGCTATGTGCATGGAATGAGTAACCTCTGGGTTTTAAGTGGTTCCTTGTAGAAGGTCAAGTTAAGCTTAGCCCCGCAACATCAAAGCTCCTGTCCATTACGCGTCAATGCTCCCAAGCGACACACATCAGTCCGTGCGGTGGGTCGAACCCAGATTTCCCTCGCGGACTGAGCTGAACATAAGAGGTATCCTGAACAGACAACAAGGTGGGTTTTTGGCGTGCCTAATCCAGGGTCTCAACGCGACATTTACGAAGAGCTCTCGTTTTGTGCCAACGGGCAAGGCAGGCTTATACTCTCTCCGTATGAGTGGTTCTGTGAGCGTGAGACTTGCTTGGCCAACAGATGCAATGGTGAATAGCCTCAAGCATATCATGAATCGGTCAGTCGTACCGAATTCCCAAAGAAAGTCAGATATTATCAAGATTTGAGATATGATGGATGCATCCGCAAGATATAGACCAGTACTCCCAGCTTTATATGCTTATAATTTCCAGACCTTATACACGATTGTACATGGTAGTAAACGATATGAGACAGCGACTGGGTCGCCATCTGATTTCTGTCAAACCAAGGTTCAGCCACGAAGGATTCCAAGCCGTTCACCGATGCTGCTGGTAGACCAATGGGTTCTGAAAGCGGGAGACCCAGCGACGCTCCCGTGACACTAGGAGGATATGAAGTCTGACAAATATTTAACATTGTTCAAGCAGGCGATGGTGAACGATGCAAAAGATGAACGACGAAAAACAATCCAAAGTAAAGAAGGTAGCAGTCCCGAATGTTAGAGGTCAGAACAAGGGATACAGCCGCAACCCGCCGCTAAGCCCCGCAATCCGCTGCCAACGGCGCCAAGACATCCTATCCTCCAACGCTCTCTTGCCCCACCTACCCTCCCCCACCCTCCCCAAACATCACCCAGCTCTCTCCAACCCATACACCCTCCATCCCCCTACCTTCCACCCCAAACAACCCACCCACACTCCAACCATGACAACCCAACCCCCCACAACTTCCTCCTCCTCCGAAATCGACGAAACCCCCCTCTCCCCCCTAAACAGCCAGCACTCCCTAGAAAAACACCTCCAAATGCGCCCCGAAGCTCAAGACCTCAAGAACAGGAATATCCTCCACGACACCAATGCCGCACCGTACGTTCCCTAACCCCCACTACCACCACCATCAGCATCATGAAAAAAGCTACAATGACGGCGAAGACTGATAGTCGCACAGGGCGATCCAAGCCGCACAAGCAGAATTAGAACGTCAGCAGGCCGTCGATAATTTGCGGAAGGGGTTGGAGAAGAGGCGGGAGAAGGAGGAGTTGGTGGGGCGTACGTCTTTCCTTCTCTTATAAACTCTGCTGTTCCGAATGTGAATATATGGGTTCTTGCTGACGCTTCTTGGGGGCGGTGTTTCAGGTAATATCCTACCCAATTCCACCGCTGCGCCATCACTACAGGAGAAGCAGCGGGAGCTGGCGAAGCATATGCGCGCGGATAGTTTGGAGCAGAAGATTGAGAAGAGGCCGGAGAAGGAGGAGTTGGTGGAGCGTGCGTCTATCCTTCTCCCTCCCTCCCTCCCTCACTCCCTTCCCTTCCCTCCCCTCCCAAATCTATATCCATCGTGCATATCCATCCTAATGCTATATGGGGGGATTCACAGGCAACATCCTACCCAATTCCACCGCCGCGCCTTCGCTGCAGGAGAAGCAGCGAGAATTAGCGAAGCATATGCGAGCCGATAGCTTGGAGCAGAAGATTCAGCAGAGGCCGAAGGCGGAGGAGTTGGTTAAGGAAGGGATTCTGGACGAGGATCCGACGGAGGGTGTTAAGGGGTGAGGATGTGGATGTGGATTGATGCGGTGCGTGGGTGGGGTGATGGGGGTGGTGGAGGGGCTTTGGCAGGAGAGATTTCCAGACCGAATGCTGGAGAAAATCGTTTGAGCAGCAGCCGAGGGGAGCACGCTGGATCTCTGCTAGCTAGCTCTATGGATAATGATACTTGCAAACATCCATCATCTCCACACCCCTCCCCCACCTCAATAACTCTCCACCGCCTCCCTCCTCTCCTCCCCACCCAAATCCGGCACCCACCCCTTCGGCCTCTCCCGCCCCCGAATAATCATCCCACACACCGCCCCCTCCACCTTCTCCACACAACTCCTCATAACCTCCATCTTCTTCTCCACATCCCTCTTCCCGCCCCCACCACCAGCCGTCGTATCCAGATATTCAAAACACGTCCTCAGCGCCCTCAGATCCGTCAAAATATCTCTCGCCTCGCCCCCACCCCCCGCGGAAGCCATACCCCTCGGCAACTCCCCATTCGTAGCCATAGTCGTGATTGCGAAACGCATTAGTTCGCCTACGAGGTCGAAGAGACCGAGGATGTAGTCGTCTTCTGGGAGTGGGATACCGGGTGGTAGTGTTGACTGGGCCTGCGCGTGGGTGATGAGGGTTTGGGTCTCGAGGTAGTGCTGGAAGGAGATGGCTTCCATGTATTCTTGTATTCCGCCGGTGATGTTGCGCTGGTAGCGCCAAGCGTTGATGCCTTGTAGGTCTGGGACTATGGAGGTGAAGAGGTCTGCTATTTGCTGTTGTCGTGGGGCGTTTTCCTGAGAGACTTTGGTCGGGATGGGAACGGCGAGCTGACGGACTCTGGATGGTAGTGTGTTATTGACATGCGTGATTGTTGGGGGGGGGGGGGGGGGGGGGGGGGGGTATTACATACCGCTGCAGCGAGAAGATCCTGACTGGTTATGAGCCTTTTCTTGCTCATAAGCTCGTTGTTATGGGCTGCTCACATCTTCTTGCTAAGGGCTGTGATGTCTCTGGAGGCTTTGATAATGCGCTCACGGCGGGCTTGATGCTCGTCCAATTCGTCGCGGAAGGTCTCAAAGATTGACAAGAACGGGGACAATGCTGGAGTGTCCATCTCTTCGTCACTACGAGGGCGCTTGATGCCTGCCATTGCTGAGAAGTCAGCACTCACGCCATGTGTGAGGTTGCATGGTGGTTTGACACTAAACATTTGTAAGTGGAACGGTTGATGCGATGAGGACCTGTCTCGCTTATGTCCTACTTTTAGTAGTGTCTGCCAGAAAATAGGACTGACTACAACATATTTCCAGAGCAATAAGAGACAGCGTAAAACTCGAACATCAGCCTAAATTTCATATAGGTCATAGATTGACATTAAATCGGAATGTTATGATTATCTGCAGAGGAAAATTGGCACGTCAGGAACTTGCAGTGTCACCAGCCCTTGAAGCTCCTGGATTTCGCTTCGCATACTTCAAAGCCCCGGACGCAAATGCACCTCTCCGTTCACTCGATACGAAGAACATCGCCTCCTCCCACGCCTGGGTTTTATCATAGTAGCTCAACAGCCCGGCTAGAATGTACACCACATCCTGCCAGGTGAGATCGGGCGCGTAGATTGTCGAGGCGACTCCGAAGCGAGCTCCGCCCCTGGGCTCATCGTACCACCAAACTTCCGGCGCTGCTTCTATTTGGACTTTCGCTCTGGCGATTACTTTGGCGTTCGTAAGGCATGTCACGATGTGATTTGCTATCATTGGAGAGTCGGAGTCGCGGATCACCCTGAGAATCATGTCGCTATTGGGGATTAGATAGCGATCATCGGCGCGTCCTGCACCCACCGTCAGACTGCTTATTCCGTGGTCCATCTCAAAACGCGTCTTTGTGATGTTAGAGAGTTGACGAGGCCAAAGAACTGCTGCCATGGATGGTGTCGGCCTGTAATAAATCATAGAAAGATGCAGTGCGAGACGGCCAATGCGGCGAAGAAAATCATCTTGAAAGGTCCTATTATATGTTTGGCATTTGGTCGGGCACACCTATGATAATATAGGTTTTCTCCCCAAGTTGTCGCCTCACTTTTGAGATGCGACAATGACGCGCACACAGATTGGCAATGTCCATGCGCGCTCATTCTGGTGCACGGTATGATGTTTCTGGGCTTACTTCCGAGAGCTGTCGCAAGCAGTGGCACTCTTCAGCACTACTAATCAAATTTATGCGTGTAGTGATTTGGTCAGATATATGGACAACAAGGGTATCAGCCCAACAAATTAATGACGAGGGTAACAGAAAGTCCAATTGGTCGAAGGAGCTCATCGCCAATTTGTCATGATAAGAGCTGAGCAGTCGAAAGTAAGGAGGCTTTATAGGCCGATAGAGATCAGAACTCACCTAACATCCAATGGCTTAGCTTTGATGCCCCGTTGACAATGCTGAGGAGTACCGAGGTAGCCAGGACATGGGATGGTGCATATCGAGAAAGAGCCGTGAACTCCTGGAACACTGGAATCTTAATTCGACATGCACAGTGTAGCCTGGCTTTGGCATGTCTACAACATAGTCCAGGTACCCAAGCTTGAAGCGCTTCTTACTCATGTTGTGTAGGGCACGTAAGCAGTCCTATTCAAACCCTCTTTGGGATGGTAGTGACACTTGTCCTCGATCCTATCAACCTTTACATTGTCCGCTTCTGATCCGAACCAAAATCTTTATTGATGTTCACTGTTATGCTTCAGACTGGTACTTCTTTCACCATTGTACATGGGCACTTACTTCTTTTGTGGTCCTAATGCTGCAATCTTGGGCATCGCAAATTTGTGGTTCGATCGAGCTGTCCAGCCATTCATGCTCCTGCGAACACCAAGCGTCTTTCTGGGAATGCTTGCTGCTGAATGTAGGTGTGTCATGGTCGTAGTATGATGTGTTGTTGCCGGCCTAATATCAGTATGATGTGATGCTGATTCGTGTTCTAAAATGTCTACAGCAAGCCCGTGCGACGGCTCCTCGACTTCTTTTTCCGCCTGTTCGAGAAGCACCTCATTGTCTGATGGCGAGCTTGAAAGGAAACTATACTGCTTCTTTGCAGGCTCATCCCCCCGAGGAAGAAGGTAGGGGCGAGAATTGTTTGAGATCGTTGGGAGTCTATGGGCGGAAAGCGTTTGTGGTATTGCGGACAGTGGCGTTCTGCCGGTAGGCCTCCCAGTCTCGTGCGGCACCGAGAGGGTAAGTGGAGTGGGCGCTCCATGTACTTCGTACCGGTTAAGCTGGCTGTGATTTACTAGTGTTTCTTGAATTGTGTGTTCTTCCTTTGCTTTTACCACGACCGATTTATCAGATTTCCTGTTAGTCTCATCGCCCTTAACCCAGAAGCTCATCAGACTTTCTTGAGCTTTAGCACTATTGACAGGCTTGCTGTTGCCTCTCATTGTTTCCACCTTCGAGGTTTGCAATCTACTGGCCGCGCTCTCTCGCCTTTGATTATCATTATTCAATTGCGAGGTTGCCGAGGTAAAGCCCCCATACGAAAAGGTGGAGCTGTTCTGCATCGTAGTCATAACGCCGACGTTAGCGAGCGTATAAGAGTTTCCTAAGACGGTGGCCTCTTGATTGCCAACCCTCGCATTCGAACCTTCCACTTCGACCCGACGTCGCTTAGCGCCATGCTCACCGGAGTTGTTGTCCCATTTACTTCTCCTGGACGTTATTGACTTGACATCTTCCATGCCGTTCAGAGGCCAGACGTCATCGTGAAGACTGGTTAGCATCTTCGAGGCTTCAATGATGCGAGCCTGGTTTGGGTAATCTCTGCCGAGAATCTGACATATGTCGTTGACAGTTGCCGAGCCTATCGTGGGCCCTTGGTTCGTAATATACTGGCCAACCTTCTTCGTTGACAAGAATGATGATAGCGTGGTCTCTTCTCTCTGCGAATTTTTGGTCGGGCAGCTCATGTACAACAGCGCTTGTGCTCGAGTCATTGCAACATACAGTAGTCTCCGTTCTTCGTCAGTATCTTCTGCTCTGGAGTGCGGAATGCATCCCTCGTATGTGGAAGGCACGAATACTACAGGCCATTCAAGACCCTTGGCTGCGTGTATTGTAGAGATAGTGACCTGTGACTGAGACTTATTCCCCTCTGGGTCTTCATCGTCTCGCTGAAGCTCTGTTGCCAGTGCAACGTTGGCTAAGAACTTCGACAAGGCTTCCTCTGCAGCACTACCCTTGTCTTGTTTCAAGCCTGCAATTGGCGGCAGACTATCGCCTTCCTCGAAATCGCCCTCGCTGTTTAACATGGGGAACTCAGATGCTTGAACAATAAGCTCTTCGATATTTGCCCATCGATTCTCATAATCATCCGTTTGGGTCCTTTTTAGATGAGACTGAAAGTCGAGCTTCTTGATGATCTGTCTTAGGAGGTCCTCGGGTGAGTGTTGCGCAGAGCAATCGAGTACTTTGGTTCTGGAGGTGAGGATAATGCTAGTGAGGGTTCCTACCCCATTTTCTGCGGCCTTGGATAACTTTGTCTTTGGCTTTTTGTGTCCTTGGGCAGCTTCCCTCAATAGCGTCCACAAACTTGTCTTTCTTGCCTCTGCTTCCTCTAGAAGTCCCTTCGCAGTCATTGGGCCTATACCCCTAGCAGGTATGTTCATGACACGTGCCAAAGCGTCATTGTTATATGGTTGACTGATAACTCTGAGGTAGTCCAGTAGTATCTTGACTTCGACTCGATCGAAGAACTTCTGACCACCAACCATTCGGTAGGGTATGCCAGCTCTGCCCATCGATGATTCGACATGTCTAGATGGGGAGGCAGAACGAAGAAGTATGGCGTAGTCGGAAAAGGTGAAGAGGTCCCCTGTCAGAGCATGGACTCTTTGTATTTCCGAGACTATCCATGATGCTTCGATTTCAGCGGACGGTAGCCGGCGCAGTACTGGTACTGTGCCTGGGCAGTGTGTCGGTAGTAGGGCTTTGGGATGTCGAGATTCGTCTTGCTCTATGACTTCGTGTGCGGCGAGAAGAATAGCTCCTGATGACCGATAATTGGTTTTGAGCTCAATGACTAAAGTATCTGGGTATTGTCTCCTCATTCTTTTCAAGTTCTTTATTTCTGCTGACCGCCATCCGTAGATGCTCTGGTCTGGATCGGCAACGGTAGTGACTCGTTTGTTATAGGCGGCAAAAAGCCTCATGAGATCGAATTGTACAAGATTGGTATCTTGAAACTCGTCGATCAATACCACCTCGACGTTCGACACGCAACTTGGATATAGCCCCAATAGGTCGACGCATCTGAGAAGGAGGTCGTCATAATCAAGGAGGCTAGACTGAGCTAGCTGGTCCTGATATGCTTGGAAGACGGATTCGAATTCCTGCTGCTCGACATTGTTCTTCTTCGCCTCTGCTTGAGCCAGCTCTGGGTAGCCCATTCCTTTGGACTTTGAGCTGGAGATCCTGGAATGTGCTTTCCTGGGATCGACATTGATTCCTAGTCGCTTGACAATTCGTTTGATGATGCTCAAGGAGTCGGAGCTATCTGCGATGCCAAAATCTTTCTTGAGGCCGATCAAGTGGCCGTAGGTGACGAGGTATCGGCGGCAGATAGAATGAAAGGTGCCAAGTATCAATCTTGACTCGATGCCATTGCCTAACAGCTTTGAGAGTCTCTCCCTCATCTCCCGCGAGCTCTTGATGGTGAATGTAAGACATATCACGTTCCACGGTTTGTAGTGATGGTGCTGAAGGAGGTATGCGACTCGGGAGGTAAGGGTTTTCGTTTTGCCGCTGCCCGGAGGAGCGAGGATCTGTAGGACATTTGAAGGTGATGTCACTGCTGTATGTTGTGCTTCATTGAGATTCTCAAGCATTGAAGCCATATACACGATGAGTTGGATGAGATTACAGTATTGTCTTGGTTGAGCGGACGCGACTAGCGACATAGCGGGGTATTCTAGACACGGAGTCACGTGACTGGTCAATTACAACCACGGATCAATCGAGATTTGACCATATCTTTGACCACCATACACTATATTAGGAGATGGTGTCTGTGTATCTATCTCCAGGACCTCCGTTGCTCAACAGATATCGTCTCGCGCATTATGGTCATACTTGTCGTAGCTGCACCTTTCGTCTTTTCTCTTACTCTTCCCATGCGTGGGGACAATATCATTGGAATATCTCGAAAGATAATACTATAGGCCACTCTTCATCGCAACCTCCCGGGAGTCTGGTTAGGAATGAGGAACACATTGGAATTTCTAGTCTGTTCAAGACACAGGTTCGAGGAAGAGCTGACCGTGGTCTCTGAACATATCGACGATATTCTACTTATGGGGTTGATACATTCATCGTTTCATCCCCATCATTGCTCATTAATTCCACAGAGTCGTGTGACTGCCGTTAAAATAACTAAAAAATTTCAGCTTTAGCGAGAAAGCAACGCCGGAAAGGGTCAGGAGAACCGACCTAGCAGCTCCACGCATAACTATGACGAAGAGCTCATACTTGGTGGGCTGTAAGTCTTCAGCCATAAGGGCTGATAAGTCCACTTTTCTTTCGATACCTGACTATCCTATCGTTGCCGAGACAGTGTTTTCCTTGACATTGCTTTCGGTCCTATGCTATTTTTCCAGCTTTGCCTCAATTTGAAGCACTATGCCATTGGGAACCCTGAAAGGTTCTTCGAGTGGATGGTGCCCAATGCTGCCATTGCGAATATTACATCGGGTGTTCGGGCATTAGTAACTTATTAACAATCTGACCGCTTCCTGTGGAAATAGAAGCTTGGAAGTTCAATCCGTGAGACGTAACGCCGGTGTTCTATCAAGATGCTCTGATATACTCAAATTGAAGAGCTCCTATGTTGTAGAGTAAGGTCAGTCTGTCCTCCTCAAATCCGGTACGGCTTACTCTAGCTTTTCTACCCTATTCGCGCGAGCAACCAAGTCATAGGTTGATCTATTTATTTTATTCTTTTCCCTATTCGATGGATTCTCATAATCAGGCCATAACGTCCTTGAAGGAAGAAACCGGTTGTTCTTCCTCGAACACAGCTTTAAGGACAAGCACTCTCAATTATGCGCTCAAAGACTCAACAAGCACTGTTTAGGAATCAAACACACCCCTCCTTGTACTCTTTAGAGATCGTTTTCTCTAGCTACCAACGATCAAGAAGCAGATTCTCCTAGTCAGAATCAGGACCCCTGTCAGCTACCTCTTTCAATTTTTCAAAAACTTCGTTCGCGATAGCTTCGTAACGATCTGCGGTTCCTACTCTTTCTAACCAATACTGGTGGGGAGCAATCGCGAAGTAGGCTCTCCATATTGTGTCGAATCAGTACAGCTTACCGACGCTGACTTTCTCCCTCGGATGGTCTGAACCTGCTTCATCCTCCGATCTACACTGCAGTACTTTCCAGACACACTGATGGTCCGTGTTCTATTCCATCTCTTTCCTGCGTATCCACTGTGTGCTCGCTTGGAGCGACTGGTCGAGGCTGCTAGTCTCGTCAAGTAAGCACACGTACGCGCTGAATATCCGGCCTCTGCATAGACGAGTCAGTCAGCTAATCGACAAGTCCAAATTGACCGAACTTACTCTGGGTCTGGAGCCTTTTCCGAAAATAGCTTCATGATTGATAAGATTCTGGGCGGGAGCAATGGCTCGCTTTGAGCCCGCCGGCCGAGGGTTCGTATATGGGCCTATGTTTCCCTTTGCCATCTTAGCCGTCGAGCCTTCTAGGCCTTCTTCGGCCTTTCTCTTTCTGTCAATTGGCTCGACTTTGCCTACCACCATGTTCTCACCGATGCCCTTCCGAACCAGTTCCGTCGCCGGCCTTGAAGCAGTCGACTTAGGAGGCCCGGTAGAGAAAGACCTTTGCCAATGTGGTGTACAATCATTTCCTCTCATACACTGAGCCAGGGGCATTGCCGATTTAAATGTCTTTGGCAAAGCCGTACTTCGCCGCTTGTCGACCGCATGGCGTAATTCTTTACTTCCGTTCTTGTCAGATCGAACATCCTTCTCTTTATCAATTCGAAGCTTCCGGTTCTCGGCATCCTGGATCTTTTGATTCTCCCTCTCCTTCTCGATGCGAAGTTTCCGGTTCGCAGCATCCTGGATCTTCTGACCTTCCTTCTCTTTCTCGGTTCGAAGCTTCCGACTCGCAGCATCCTGAATCTTCTGATTTTGGAGAGCTACCTTATTGCGTTCACTCATCTGATTAAATGCGCTCTCTGCTCCGACTGGCGGTTTCGGTGCTACTTGTGGTCCCAAGGAAGGCTGCTTCATGTCCTTTAACCAGCTGAGACCAAGGAATAAGATGGCATACGTACCACTGAAGGCCGTGCTGGCTTCAAGGCCTCGGAAATCTTATCTGATTGTCCTTCAGTGTTGACTGGCTTCTTCTTCAAAGCCAAGTCGGGCTCTCCTCGTCCAAGCGTGACCTTACCATTCATGGCCTGACAAGCTCGTTAATTCTGAATATGCAGAGCCTCGTTACGTGATGACCTACATGCTTATCTTCTAGTACCGACCGTTCAAGGAAACCGCTGGGACGCTTCTTGTCTTTTATGATTCTATTCACTGGCTTCCTGATGTTACGCTCCCTTGGCGATTGAAGTCGTCTGACATCGATCATGGTCTTTTCGAAAGGATCTTTGCCATGTACAGCAGGACCCTCGCCAACCGCACCGAGATCTTCTTCATGCTCGTCTTGGAAGCGTTTGTCTGGGGCCATGTGAAACGAGGCTTTTTGCTACTCAATCGAATCAGCCACCGTCAATTCCGCGAAGCCGTGTCAATATGTTTAAGGAATGACTGTATCACTACCTGGCATAACTTCAGAAAGACGGTACTTACCTGTCTCTTCGCGTAAGGTACATCCACTTCGTCATTCGCCTTCCGCTTCATGGACGAGAAACTCCCAGCATCTTTGTACACCGAGATCTGCAAAGCGTTCATCAATCAACCAATAACATGTGTTGAGTCTATGATAACATACCTTGGATCTCCACGAGCCTGTTGACTCCGAAACTGACTCCGCGGCCTTAGATGGTCCTTGTATATATATATACTCCGGATCGAACAGCTCTCCTTCTTCGAGATCAACTACGGCCTGCTTGTAAGCAGCCTGTTCAATCTTCAAGAGAGGTCTGAGTTGCGCTTTGAGTTCGGAACGTCGCTTTATCATCTCCTTCGCTTCGGTTTCTGTCATTGGTACCCTGTCCGATATGGTGGGGGCGTATTGGCTGTGATGGGACATTGTGATGTGAAGGGGTGGAGAAGTGTGATGAAGATCGAAGCCTTGGCTGAATCAGGTAAGTGGGTAAGAGATAGCGATGTGTTGTGCTGTTTTGTGTGGCTAGTGATGCGTGATGGTGGGATAACGAAGTATATGTCTTGAAGCAATGATGGAGCAATATCGTCTCATCAAAGGAGACCGTCTGTAAAGGGTTCAAGTTTCAGGCAGGAAGGAGATGTCGGAAAGATGTCGGGCAGATCGAGCAGCTGGATGTCAAGAGCAGAAGAAAATTAGTGTTCACTCCCCTACCGCTATTGTGGTGTCGAACGTCTATTGTGTCTATTCAGGACCCTTTCCACACTTCACTCAAAGGCAACACGCATCTATTCTCATGCACGATCACCTATTGTCATGAATGATTTTAGCTTTACTTCACTATTCGCAGCCTCGGCATCTCTTACGGAAGCAACAGCATCCATAAATAATCACATCCCACATCTTAGAAAACGTAGTCCCTCACCACCCCCCCAACAACACCACCACAATACCAACCCTCACACTCACCAACACCTTCCTTTCATATCCAGTAACTCCATCCACCGCAAGCATCAAGCTCTCAACCACCAGCAACGCACCAGAACAACTCACCGAACAAAGTAAGTATCCTGAAGCTGCATACCCATACCCATTCCAATCAATCACAACATAAAGACATTAAATTCCATCGCGATACCAATCAGGCCTATTCTAGGATATAGATATACGCATGCATGCTAGCTTTAATAGATAATGCGGATAGTCCCTATCTATCTCGTCCCTTGACGCCGCTGGCAGATCTGACATGTGGCTGTATCGTTTAAACCTCTATAGATATCTGGGATGACGTTTCTATTTATTACCTACCCGATATATCCCCCCATCGATCGTATTAGATAGAAGTCTACATACATACCGACAGTCCGATATTATATTATGTTCTCCGTATATTTTATAGAATAGTAGATGAATTGTCATATCGTAAGGCGGATCTTTAGATATACAACAATCTTTGTTGATAGGGATGATAATTACCCATTTTTGCTGTGCTCGTGGGGATTTTAATTCGGTGTATAGGTATGGAGGTTGGGATCGGGTGACTAGAAGTGAGGAGAGAGGGGAAGTACGTATTGCTTGTGATGACTGGCCGGCTTGGGGTGATGCTAACTATCATAGTAGATATTTCTGAGCGTGGGATACTGCTAACGCGTCCGAGCTGTGCTTAGAGGAATGCCGTGACTGGCATTATCCGCAGCTTTATAAGTTTATCAAAGGTTCAGCAGCGACCCATTTTCAAGGTAGGGAGCTCTGTAAACGACCTTTTCGTCTCTCACGCATATAGATATTTATATCTGCGGTGAGGGGTGAGGGGTGTAGATATTAGTAGCTTTTATCAAACATCCGCATATGTTTTTAGGGAGGGTTAGATCAGAAGATACGATGGGGTTGGGTGGGAGGTAGAAAGCAGATGGGTTTGTTGAATTGAGTTCAGGCATGGGGGACTGTTAAGGGAGGGAGGTATATCGCAGATATAGGATGGGGTTAAGATCGGATAACGAGCGTATAACTCAGCGGATTGTGACAGCGCCGTGAAATTTAAATACAAACACCCTGGTCTCTCCCTACACCTCTCAATACCAAACCACAAATCGAAAATATAATCTTTATCCATCCCCACAAACCATCATGTTACCCAGAAAGCGCCGCCCACCTTCCAGGACAGTCTTCGATGTTCCCACCAACACTCCCATCTCCACTCCGCTTACACTCCATCAACCGCGACACACACGCCAGATCCAACCAGCCCGTCGCATTAAAGTTGACCACATCCCCCGCATCAAATCTCCTCGCCTCCGCACACGCATATGGCCCCGCAAACAGCGCCTCCTTCGTCGTCCATTTGTTGTTGAGAACATCAGTGAGTGCACTTTTGGCACCTGTACCTTCCAAGCCGATGCTGAAGCTGAGACCGGTGCTGTTGTCGGTCCAGGTACTTTGGTGCTGGGTGGCTGAATGGTTGGTAACTTGGGCGATGTAGCCGTTGGCGCTGAGGGCGGAGGAGGCGATGTACGTTCGTAGCGCGTAGTCCATGCCTGGCACTTGGGGGGGAAGAGAGAGGGGAGTGGAGTCCGTGTAAGCGCCCGAGGAGGCGAAGGCGATGAAGGTGGGCATGTCGCTCATTATGAGGTTGAGGCCGGCGTTCAGGGTTGCGGCGACTTGGTTAGATTGGTTGGCGAGGGTGGAGGTTAGATCACCCATGGGGGTTAGGGCGCCCATGGGGGTCTGTTTTGTGTTGGTCGTGCTTGGGGGCCAGAGTGCTTTGGATACGGCGGGGGCCTCTTGCAAGCTGTTTCGGAGTGCTTGGCTGGTTATTTGGGCGATGGGCGAGAGGGCGGGGACGTTCGCCATGTACGGGGTGGTGAGGTAGGGGAGGGCGGCGATGGTGGCGGATAGGAGGGCGGATACGGAGAGCTTGGTTTTCTCTTGGGGGTCGATCTCGGTGATTATGGGCTGGACGATGAAGGATGCCTGATTGGAGGCGGTTCCGGACGCCGTATACCACGTCGTGAAGAGGTCGTTGATTGCTGGATTGTCTAGACGTTAGGTATATCCGCACAAACGGTCCTGAAGGGGGTTCTTACCATAGATGGCTTTCAGAGTGTATTGATACTTGGGTTGGAGGGCGGGGTCGACCTGCCCGGCTGCAGGAAGCTGGAAATTGCAAAATCGGCCGTCGATCTGGGAACAGTCGTGACCGGGTGAGCCTAATGCTAGGCGCATGAAGCAGTTTGACCAGTTCTCATTAGGCACGCAGCAGTTGACGCCGTCAGCGCTCGTGTCACATGATTTAGTGGTTGCGTTCCACCCTGTCTTGGGATGGTTCAGGAAGTCGACCATCCCAAGTTCTGCCCAGCAACGACTGTCAAAGACTGCGTGGATATCGGTGCAGTTGTGGCTTTGCTGTCTTGGCTCAAGAGGGGAAGCTGAGATGAGTAGATGACTGCCCGACAGGGCAATAAACACCAAAGTGGATCGAAGAATGTGCTGGACCTGCATGACTGCTCAAGGTGATCAAATTATATTGAGCGGAGATCTTGCAGGAGAGAGCTGATTGTAGAAAGAGACTTGAAATTTCTTTATACAACTCCCAACAGAGATAGTTTCATTCGTGGCAAGGCAATAGGACGATGTCAACTGTTTCAAAGACACGGGACATAGCAGTTATTAGGAAAGGTATACCCGTACCACGTACCTTTCGGTCTGAGCGAGGCTGAGCAGGCGAAGGATTTGAGGAATGAGGCTCTACAACATATTGGCGAAACGAAACATCCCAACGAATGGAGGAAACCCTCTTCCTCATCTCGTAGCCGCTGCATTGGGGAGTCAGAGGTGGACGACCTACCTCAGATATCCATGTGTGAACATGTAATGAGCTCTTTGAAGAAGTGTTCTATTCCTTCTGACGTGGCTGTGAAGCATGAGGTGAGAGGTGGAACCTCAGCATCAATGGTGAAGCTCTATATCGGTATACAGGCGACTCGCGCGCCTAATCAGGGGTACGGCTCAGGAGAGACCCCGTGTGGCTAACGAGAGACCCCTTAACGACAGACCCCTTCCTATTATTGGTCCACCTAAAGATGGTGCTTAGTAATTTTGATTAGTAAGCATAATTTTAGCTGACTAAGGTAGCCAATAAAAAGGAGGTCGCTACTGTTCTATTATGATTACGAAGTCGTACTTTAAAGACTAATAATAGCTGTATGTAGCAAATATCTCGTACTGATGATGCTACCAAAGATGTCAATGAATGTGGTAGGTAATGATGCCGGAATACCTCAAAGTAGCAGAATATTTGGAGCGCCACAGCGCCAAGTCAACATCAGTCCCCCGTAACAGCGACAGTGAGTAACAGCGACAGCAATCACATGCGGAACAAGCATAGTAGATACATCAATTGATACCTCCATTGCTACGTAGATCTATGTATATCGCGTGTGCATTGCGCACATCATTCAAGGGGTCTTTCCAAGGGGTCTCTCGTTAGTCATGCGGGGTCTGTCCAGAGCCGTACCCCTAATCAGACACTCGAAAAACTCTTCGACAACGATCCATCAGTCCTGTCCCGCCCTCAGAATCCTCAACAACCCTATTCTTCGGTAGCCCATACAGCCTGTTCAAGGATTCCGCTCATAGTGGTCGCGCAACTACTCCCGACAGTCCCGTAGTAGCGTAAGGGATTACCCCCGCTTTATAAATAGACTTGGTAGACGTACTCATGAAATCAGTCATATGCTTTGCGCTTAGTAATATGTCGTCTCATGTAGAATGGATGTCCTGAGATATATCATCTTCGTAGACGGATGTTTATTACACGAGCACATTTTAAACGGTCTCAGGGGTATGATGGATGATTTGGCTATTCTACATGGCTGAAAAGGTGAAAAGGTGTCTAGGAACAAGATAACAAGACAACAAGACCTTGTAGACATAGCCACTCGCTTATTGTCTTGGCAGAAGGGCTCATTTCTAATAGTATATAGCTAATAGATATCTATTTATAATACATTATTATTTAGCTACTAAGTAGCTAGTCTACTATTATTAGACTTATATAATAAGTATATAGACTAACTAATTTTTAGTACTTAGAGGTAATTTTAAGTATTAACTCGACTTACTAAGCTACTTATAACTAGCTTAATACTTATAGAAGTTTAGTATTATATAATAATTATAAATTCAGTTCTAAATAGAACTAATTTAGTTAAAACTAAGTATAAGCCTTTTATTATAGTTCTAGTACTTAAGAAAACCCCTTATATCTAGGTAACTTATAATACTAAAGTAAGCCTACTTAGTTATATTATAATCTAGAGGTAGAATAGTTAGAAAAGATAAGATATATAATCTCTAAGTTTTATAAGAATAAGAAAGGTAATTATCTTTTAAAGTAAAGAGTAGTATTATTAGTAATTATATTCCCTTTTATTAATATTATTAATCTCCCTCTTATTAACTTCTAGTTAAAAACTAACTTAACTAATAATATTATATCTTATATAAAATATATTTCTTTAGATATATTATTAATTAATTATTAGGAACTAGACTAGAAGACTAGTTCTTAAAAGTTAAAAGTAAATAGTATAATAAAAGAGTTAATCTTTATTTTTTAAAGAGATAGACTAAGTAATTATATTAGATTAGTACTTTAAATTCAAGTATTATATCTTACTTAAGTCTTAGTAATTTAATACTAAAATTCTAATCTAAGTATATAGTACTTTATAAGAGCGTTATATATCTATTTTCTAGAGCTAATAAGGGGTATATAGACTAGCGTTGTAAAGTATATATAACATATTTAGAGAAGCGAATACCCCTATTCTTCCTACTCTTTCGCAAACCCTAGAGTTAGATAAATCGGACGACAACCCAAATCCTACCTTTTCTGACTCGTCCTCTAATCTTCATAGCTAATCAGCTGCAGAAGACTTTACAAGTTTCACCATCCTCATCCACCATGCTACTCATTTTCATGCCCGTCACCTGATCAAGCGGTTCGATCTCCCAATCTTCAAGCAAGACCTTAGCCACGTCCACATCACCTTCAACATCCGTGCCTAAATCATATAATGCGGCTTTGTTGTAATCCCCCTCCTTGAGGCATGCTTCCTTCTTCGGCTTGATCTTGATAAGTCGGAAGGCAAACACAAAATCCTCCGACCCACCGAACCCAATCCCCTCGCTACTCTTCGAACTCCATTTTCCCTTCGGGCCCCCAGAGACGGGTACCCCGCCCGTAAACGCGGTGGCATCTACGCCCACCTTCCCTCCCACACCATACTCCTCGCTAACCTCAGTCTCTGCACTCACGCCTCGCGCAATCTTGAGGCCTGTAATCAAATAGACAGATTTCTTGACCGGCCAGCCCGTCTTGACATAGTCCTGCACCCGCGGGTTTTGCAAGTTGGCGAGGATGCACGCGTCGTCCGGCTGGAAGTATTGCGTCTCTAGGACCTTACATCTGTAGACCTCGTCCTTGCCCTTACTTCGGCTGACATCGACTTCTGCACTAAGGCCGATTATCGTCTGCAGGAAGCTGGTCCAGATGCCGCCATCTACAGCGTGAAGCTGGCTTCGGGACGCTGTCCAATCGGTTTTTGTCGTCGTGAAGATTGCATGTGCCGGGATTGATACAAGCTCACCTTTGTTGAGAGAGCGATCTGGTTTTTTGGGGTCGGTGATGATGCTTCCGAGATCAATGAGCCCGCTGGGGGGAGGGGGGAAGTCGAAATTTGGGGCTAAGAAGTACGTTTTGGTCGAGGAAGTCATGGACGTGCAGGCATAGTCTCAAGGAACTAGCTCTGACTGAGTACTCTGACTAGATTTGTATGTATTGTTGATTTGTTAGTAGAGAAGAAGTCTCTTGCAAGGGTGCAAGGCTAATATTTGGCCTGCGGAAGGCTTCCGTCTCCGCCCGGTAAGGTAATAGTCCAAATAATCTATAATACATAGAAATTAAACGACTAGATTTAGAAACCTGAAATCTACTATCTAGTTTTATTAAGTAATAGATATAAGCTATAGATAAGATACTAGTATATAATAACTATTTATAATATATATATAACTATTCTCCTTTAACTTAAAATAATATATTTTTAATATAATACTAATATAGCTTTAAGGTTAACTACTATAAAGTTATAACTTACTTAAATTTAGTTTATTAAAAGATTTAAATTCCTTTATCTTTTAAAAGAGATATAGATAGTCTTAAAGTTAGCTTATATATAAGACTTTAAAATTCTTCATATAATAAAAGTTACACTTATCCCTAATTTAAACCTTACTTAAAGAAAGAGATTCTACTTAAGATATCTTTTATCATTTGAAAGGTTGCAAGTAAAGTAATAGAACTTATACATTCGGTTTCAGTTCGAGTACAAGAACCTTATTCGCACTTCATATTTTCCCCCACATAGCGATATTAAGTGACTAGGGCACCTGCTCGAAACATAGAAAGCACATCCTGATGTACGCTTACATTTCCGAAAAGCGACGTACACACGTACGGCATCATCAGGTCTGTGTCCGCAGGTCCTGCAGAATGATGTCGCAGACCGTAGCGCTCATCAGCCCTTGCGGACGAGCATCGAGAAACTTCCACGGCACAACGTAATCGTATCCTCCCCTCTTTTCCACCATACGTCGAAAGACAGTCTTCATCCCGGCCGTGGTCCGCAACCTGCTGAATATCGCTGCGTCGGCTGCCAGAAGAGGTTGGGCGCGTCGTGATAAGGATGATTTGATATATGCGAGCACGGTGGCCCCAATCGAGGCTGCGATTGGTGTTGCGGTGGATGTGCCGGATTTCCGCACCTCGTCGCCTTGGCCCAGGTGAGGAGGCCAGCTGGACTTTACGGCTTGCCCTGATCGGCCACAGACGGTCATTGAAAGGATATAATCGCCGAGTTCGGAAGTTTTGCTTACCCAGAAATGCAAAGTTGTCGGAGTGTGGGTTTTCGGTAGGTGTGAATTCGCACCTATTACCGAAGCTATCTGTAGCGTACACACATATGAAATGGTCCGATCTAGCTGGCCAAGCTATACCGCTGTTACCTCCACTGTTCGAAGCGGCCGCAAGCATCACAATTTTTTTGCTCTCGGCTATTCTGATGGCATTTTCAATGACGGAAATCGACTGTTCAAAGCCCATTGATAAGCTAATGATGTCGACTTCCCATACGGTCGCTGCATAGCTGTGTATTTTCCAAAGTCAGCTGTTTTCAACATCATCAGAAAGACAATAGGACTCGACCAGAACAAAAGAATTGTGCTTACATGATCGCGTCAGCAATTCGTTGATGAATTACTTCAGCTAACATGCTGTTACCCTGAAGCTCATGCCTATCCCTTACGACTCGTCCCACGTAGACGTCAGCATTAGGAGCTGTCCGAAGCAGTAGAGCTGCCGCATGGGTTCCATGGCCGTCATAATCGCCGACTGCGGCGTGGAATATATTACCAGCAGCATCTGGTTCATGCATGATAAAATCCTTGACATCCTTAAGCCGATCTTCATAAGCCCAAGCTAAAGTTTCTGGAAGGGTAATTCCAGTATCCAAAACAGCAATGCGTATATTGCCAGCACGGGAGAAGACTCCTTCGTATCCCAAGGCTTGGCCTTCACTGATTGCTTCACTTGCTTCGACCAGAATATTGACCCGTTTATTGAGATTATCGAACCAGCCATCAGCGCCTTGCGAGCTGCAATCCAAGTAAGCCTTGGTACCAACTTTGCATGGTCGCTGCCTCACTCTTAGGGTGGCGATACCCGTTGTGTAGTGTTCGTCATAGAGACAGACCTTGACGGGTTCCTGTTCATGAGTCCCAGTGCTCGACTTTCCAAATAGTTGAGGCGGTCTCACACTAATTTTTGGAGGAAGCGTGACTACTGGCGAAGAGGAAATGGATGCATTGCGACGTTGTGAATCGATGATTCTCCTAAAGAGATGATCAGTAGAACGGAGGTTATCTAGGTCTTCGACCGAGAGCCCAGAGGTGGCTTGGAGTTCGTCTTCCAAGGGCTTTACAACACCAAGGTATATCTTTTTCCGGAACATTATGTCGTCAAATCCAGCATTTCGATGGTGTTCCTGAATAGTCATCCAGTCAGTGGTATATTTCGAGGCTATTCTATCACTTCCAAGGCTAGTATCAAACACCTTTGGATGGTAATAGCTGCTCAAGATACACTCACTTCTCTGAAGGTCGACTCGTCTAAGCAAGCTTGAACAGCTTCTACGAACCCGGTTGAGGTGTCGTATTCGCATTCTTCAAGCATCCTGCCCGCTTCTGGAAGATCTGATATCACGTTGAACACTCCCTGGTTGTTCGGATGGTCTTGTGACCGTTCCGATTCGAGTGGTCGACCTAATTCAACTTCGAGCAATAGGATGCCTAATGAAAGGATGCTAGGATACGGGTGGATTTGCAAGCTAGCAGTTACCTCTTCATGTGACTATGGTTAGCCTTGCTATTTCAAATGGTACATTGCCGCCAAAGGGGCAGAAATCCATTTCGAAAAGAGAGAGGAAAGTAGCTGTATGGGCCAAGTAGCTAGTAGAGAGTGAAGAAATTGGCTGAATAGTTATGGAGCAACAAATCTCCTATATTCGAAAAGCTAGGCGAAATGAAGGACCTTGGAGAATCGCAAGAAATAGAGCGTGGAACTACATTCTACAAAATATTATTACACCCGAGAATTGCCGAAGAGAACTAGGCTCCAATGCCTTGGAAATCTTCATGTGGAGTTACAAATCCCTCAAAATACCAGCTGGCAAGCCTGGAATTTCCAAATTTCGGAATGCACGTACCGTCAACCTTCTGGTGGCATTTCCTATCCTTGAGAGATATACACTGAGTAGACAGATATAGTCTCGCCAAATTCGGGGAGGCGCGATCGTTGATTAGAGAGAGATAGATACTCGACTTCGTCAAGTCCTCGGAAATCCAGGGTCCTTCGCATAGATGGAGGAAGGCGTTAGCCAAGACGACCATGAGAATCAGCCGTCCAGTTCGTGTCACTGGGTTCTTCTGAGACCGCGAGTGGCCTCCCAGAAAGACTCCCAAGGACACAAATCGTTGAACAGAGTCACGTTCCAAGCTTGGGCTGGCTGTCAAGTAGTAGAATATATCATTGTCGATAAGTAAGTTTAAGCGCAGAGAATTTACCTGGGCTGCTGTCCGGATTAGTTCGCAGATACCCTCTAGCACCCACCGCTGTTGCCTTGCTACTGTTCTCCTCGGATTCATGCTATCGCTGTGCCACTCGACACGCTTTTTGAGAGGTTGGCTCGACTTTAATCTATTCTCCTGGTGAAGCAAAGGCCGCCTAGTAGAATTTCAGTAAGCTCTCCGTCTTATTCCACGTGATGGCACCATTTTTGTCATCTTTACACCCAATCCGACAACATGAATGAACAGATAGGCCTGCCGGTGTCTATCAAATGCCGAAACAAATTCCAAATCTTCTATCAAGTACTAACACAAGGCCTATTTCCACATTGACAAGCCGATATAATGAGATGTTGTAACATTATTCGGATAAACGATAAACGACTACGCGATCCGCCCATCCATAGATTACGATCAACGTTTGTATATCTGTTTTCCAATAATGGGTGAATCTCATTTAAAGAAAAATGGATTATAAGAATTGATGTAACAAGAACCGCGGCAGCTTTGTGATTGTTCATACGAGTAGAATCGAAACCTACCCTTCACTAATGATAATTTTGGCTTCAGCCTGCTGCCACTTGAGTGAAGATTCAGTCACTGCGCAAAACAATATATCGAAGTGGGCTTCTTCTGCATCGCTACGGTGGGTACCGAGTCGAAGTTTGATGGTGGAGTGCTCATACTGGCACTCACACTTGAACTGTAGCGTGAGCAGTCTGTATAAGAGATCGGCATGCTCCCTAGTTTTCGAGGATGGCAACTTTGATCGCGTATTGCTCGTACCATACGAGTCCGTTGGATGCCCTTTCGTAGTAGTCTTGACGGTTCGTCTAGCCTTTGTAATTTTCTCGAGCTCTCCATTAAAGTCGGCGATTCGGCTAATCATAAGTTTACGATACTCGGGCCGGCCTTCTTTGAACAGTATTACTCGTCGCAAGTCGATTATGTCTAAGCTGATTCCAGAGCCTTGGCTCTTTTGGAGCTGCTCGCGGAGCATCCGTAATCTGAAGTACTTGACGGTGCCCGCACCATCTCTCTCGTCGCGTGACGTATCAGACCGAGGAGATGTATCACGCTATAAAGATCAGAGTCGGGTAGACACTTGATCAGTTCAAAGTCTTTCCCCTCATACCTGCCTCATCTGCACTCTGCTCACGAACCGGCTCTCAAAGAGCTCCAAAACACGTCCTAAGATTGGCTCAGGGACGCGCATGGTCTGGGACCATGTTGACAGGGCGTCGTTGAGCCTTTGTAACTCATCGTGCAACTTAGTGAAAAATGGTTCCCTAAGACCAACATCCGCACGGGCGGCTATTGCATCCTTGTGATCACTTGTGTAGAAAGCTGCAAGATCCAAGAAGGCTGGGACGATGATTGTGAGTAATAATATATTGTCCGTATTCCCGGGAGGCATATTGCATCCCTTGAGAGACAAGTACCAAGAAGGCCGTTACTTGGCAGTAATGGTCGAGTGATTGTGTATATATATGTGGAGATGTTGTTGACCGTGTCAGCGTGAACGCCATCACAACCAGTCTTGACGCTAGAGTAATTCTAACTGAGTCAAGCTTAGTAACGGGAGACCCTGTGGTCTAGTGAGCTTGGCGAGACGTAATGCCTGACTAGGTACTTTACGTACCTCAGTACGTGGTCAAGGTAAAGTAGTGGGCTTCTATAATCCTCGGATAGATGCAGAGGCTCTCCGCCATGATTGTTCATGTTAAGTTTTAATGATTGCATCAGAGTGCCCCCATGGAAAGCTCGACTATTGTTGCTTATGCAGCTACTTGCATAGATCTCTTTAGCCAATTCCAGTCAACAACAGATGCGGTAAACTGCAATGCTACGCCATTCGACCACGAGTCTTGTAGGTACACCCAACATATCCTTTGTCCTTTATCCTTTATCATTCCAGAAAGGGGCCTTCACAATGTAGCACAAGAAGCACGCAGGGGGATACTGTCTCAATGTCTTGGCACTCCCTACGTGCACTCCCTACGTGTTGAATCATTTCCATGTCAATTGACGACAGGGATGGAATAGGGGCTGAAGACCAATTGGTTCGTTTCAACATATGGACCTCAAATCTTGGCGTATTCGCGGAGGGTCACGCTTCGGTCGAACACAGACTTAGAGATCATTCGATCGCCTACAAATTGATCGTCCAGCTAATGGAAGCATTGTGCGCAAACCTGGCCCATGGTAACAGCCTTCTCCGGTTAACTGTACATTCGTCCGTTTTCTGACGCCATGCCAGTAATTGGAGCAGGCCGACCTTTATCAGAAGATGGCTCATCCCCAAGCTGTCGCAAAAACGATGCAGAGCGCACTGTGAGATTTCCAGATGGCAAAAACACAACGAGCCATGGTGCACCTCCGCATTCTCGTTATACGTCACCCAGCGATCTCTCGCCCGCCTTGTCGGAGTCATCACTTTTCATACCCTCTTCATCATCGTCCTCGTCCTCGTCAGGACTTGATGGGTCAGATCGTAAGGATATCGCAGCAGCAAGGTCGGAGGTGGAAGATGTTATTAGCCGCCTGATTAGACTATCGGCTTCCATCCGGCAATCTGGATCGCTTCACCGTGATCTAAAGGCAGACAGATATATTGATAGAGACGAAGACGGCAATGACCTAACAGCACAATTCGCGAATATAGCGAGTCTCGTAGTCGATCACAGATTTCCAGACGCGGACGAAACAATTCGTAATCGATTGGCTCAGTCTATAGCAAGACGGAGGAATCGCTTCGCGTACCGCCGGAAACACCAACAAAAACTAGCAAGGCCTTATCCACTCAAGCAGCATTTGCCTACTTTGCAACGACCTGGTCTAAGCGGACGGGTGCCGGCGCCAGCGCTTCCAGGAAAGTCGATAGCTCTACCAGCGATGTCCGAGCCTAATCTCCAGCGGTTAGAGCCGACTGAACGGCTTCCATCTCACACATCTGCCTCGTTGCTGGATCCAGAGCGCTTTAAAATGCCCTCGAAACCCACGTCCTCGAAGGCTTCAACGGTTCTGTCAGGTAGCCCTACACAGGCAGCTACGCTCAGCTTCCCACGAGCACCTCACGTTGGTAGGAACGACGTTTTCGAATGTCCGTATTGTTGCATTGTGTGCCCAGCGAAAGAAGCACGGGGAAAGTACTGGAAGTAAGTTCTGCATTCACCGCGTACTGCTCAGAGCGCCCCTAACTGCCACTCTATTGCACAGACACCATATCATGAGAGACCTAGAACCATACATTTGTGTTTTTCCGGGATGCGCAAGACCACAGGATGTATACCGCACCTTTAATGAATGGACTGAACATATGCAGCTGAATCATCTGAAGCCCTTATGGACTTGCGCTGCGCCGGTCCATGGAACTCAGACTTTCGAGGATCCAGATTTGTATGTCCAACATATGACACAGCTCCACTCTGATACTTTCGCACCTTCACAGCTGTCGTCCCTTGCTCATATGAAATCACGATCAGACAGCCAGGTGTTCGAAATTTGCCCGCTCTGTTGTGCGTTTTCTGAAGATTTGGCCCAGCGGCACACTGTCCTCGGCACGAATGATGCTCAGGAGGCCTTGCAGATCCATGTTTCGCAGCACATGAAATCACTTGCTTTGATGTCTTTGGCTTGGTTAGACGCCAGGTCCAGCGAAACGATTGACGACATAGATGATCAAGAACGCCTTCTCACAAATGACGAGCAGCTTTGCGTTTTGGAGTTCGAAGATCCTCCGAGCACCTCATGCAAACTAGTAGCAACCGAAACTGACGTTGATGTAGATTGGCATGATAGCAGACCCTCATATGAACAGACCGCGTTAGATCCAGCTTGGCTTGAAGATCTGGACGGAGGTTCGGAGTGGAGGTTCTGCGAAGTACAATACCGCAAGCCACAGGACCCTTTGAACGACGACAAACTATCTAGTTTCGTGAATCGATGGCTAAGTGTTGGCGAGAACTTTGAACAAGAATTTTTCCGCGTCGTAGTCGCAGCCAGCGATTGGGATGCACTGTCTCTAATCGAATCCTTGTTCTTGAGCAGATCGTCAAATTTCCTGACAGAAGAGATGTTCGTGGCAGCAGCTGCTAACGAAAACATTGGAGACCACATTCTGCGCAGGATGCTACCGACTTCGCCGGAAAGAGGAAGAGATCTTCCAATTGCCGAACGCGTGATACATCAAGCTATGTTGAATACGCATCTGAGTCTCCAGATGTTGATTGTCTTACTACCTCATGTTCATGATCAAGACGTGATTACACATGCATTGATCGCACTCGCCAAGCTGAAGGATACTCGACCTTCCAGCTTGGGCACGAGGATGCGGCTGCTCGACGGTCGAAAGAAGGGAATGCTCAACGATCGAAAGGCGGAACTGCTCAGTTTGGCGACAGACATGGCATAAGACACTTCGGCCAGAACTATCGAGCGGACCCCGCTTACGGTCACACGCGTTCGTGCACTGTTTGACTTTGATTCCACTGAGCCTGGCGAGCTTCAGTTCCGCAAGGGTAACCTAATCGCCGCCTTGAGGCAAGTGTATCGAGACTGGTGGGAAGGCTCTCTGGGCGGCCGGACCGGTGTCTTCCCCGTCAACTATGTAGAGGAGATTCGAGATGTCACTGCCCCGGAACTACGACACCAAGCCGGAATGGAACGTGAAATCCACTCGGAGGTCGACCATCTCGAGCGCCTGCTTGACCTGCTGGACGTAGGTGACATTGGTGACGAAGCTACGTCGCTCTATCAAAGCGTACTCGCCCAAAGCCCGCTATTGATCGAGCTCATTGAGACTTACGCACAGAGAGAGGGTGAATCAATCATGCGTCAACGTGAAATCCAAGGCTGACAATGGTCTTTTGGCAGATGATCTCGAGTCCCTCGATAATAGAGCCATGGAAGCAGTGAGGCAGTACCGCCTTCTCTTCAATTAATTGATTGATTGATTGATTGACGGACCCTGAAGCAAACCCGGCCCCGGCATCTCGAGGCAATCGACTTCCGAGAGAAGGGTAAGGAGAAACGTCGAGAAGGAAATCTCGAGGCATTCCGCTCCACAGTCAACTCTCGAGGATGATAGATGCCGATAAAGGCGGATTGATGGAACCGGTGTTAGGTAGCCTAGGACTAAGGCGGTGCTCTCTACCGCTCAACCAGCTGGCAAAAAGTCGCTCTTAGCAATATCCATATTGTACCCACACCGGGAGAGAAAGTGACGCGGCCGGCTGCGAGCCACGAGGTGATCCCATCAAAGGTTTCTCCAGACGGTCACTCAAGCGAGCCCGTCTCTACTCCAACCTCCACGCTAGTCTCGACAACCTTCCCGACGGCGATAGCGTTCTTCCGACCAGGCGGGGGGGGGACTCTTGGAAATCAAAATATCAAAGCTATATGATGAAGCTGTCAGGTTCGTTCTTAAAATGATCTAGCACGTATTGAGATTCCATGTCCGTCAACTACGAAAGCTGGTTCGAATCGCTTGGCTAAAACAATCGTTCCCATCGTTAGCACCTCTTCGGGCCTAAAGCAGTACAGAGTCATAGTAATAGGATACGATACGATACGATAATACTTTCATTGCGTTCGCTAATGAAGTAAGGTGTGTATGCCACCGCCAGGCCCATCCAATCATCGCATCAAGCCCTTTTTCAAACCCCCAAAAGTCATGCTCATGCACATGCTCATCCACGCCATCATGAGATAGATATAGAATAGCGCCCCCAAGTCGTCCAAGACCCCTGTAGAGCAAAACTCCCCCATGAAATGATTTGTAACAAATGGGTTATAGAACATTCAATAGCGCCGCAGCGTGAGCGCAAGGAATGACAAAGTTGCCGAAATAAGGTCGCAAGGGATATAGTGCAAAACGCCATGTAGCGAGGACTGCCCACCCGCGACTTCAGCAGTAAGTAGGACTCCGGTATCGTCGAATTTAGGGGACGCTTTTGCCGGCGCATCAGTGACATAATGTCAGATTTTAGAGGCTTTATGGCCTGGACGGTGATGGGAAGGTGGCGACTTTGGTCGGTGATGGGAAGGTGGCGACTTTGGTCGGCGATGAGCACACAAATATGTTGGAGCTGCGTTCAATGACCTTCTCTTGACGATCGATCTGGCGGGTTGCCACTGGTGCCATTCTCGCCTCTCGAGCGGATCCATTCCTGTTCTCCGCTCGTTCTCGTCGGTATTTTGATTCCCTCCCCTCCTGAAGCAGTTCCACTATGAGGCAGCATCTTGCCGATCGAGGCTGCAAGAGCTTGTATTACATATCCCCTCAATTCCTTCTCTTCCCGTTCATCTTCGATAATGAGCCGCTTGCGTTCTTCTTTCGACATGTTCTCCCGACGCATACGCCGGATTTCATTCGTGATGAACATGAGCACCTCTTCCGGACATCTGTTGCGATCGGCGCCGTGATCGGCGGCGTTGCGGACGTATCGTCGTGTCACATCTGTGGCTCCGTCGATGGAAAAGGCGATACAGTAGGACATTTTCTTGTCCCAACCTGATTGCAAAAGTCAGGCAAGCCAAGAACAAGATGGCGAAGACATCACTCACCCTCGGCGTAAAGCCTTGGATTGTCCCACGCTTCCTCACATGCATCAACATGTATCCATCTTCTCTGGTGTTCCGAATACACCTCCGTCCATACATGGTCCTCGGCGTTCCATACCCATCTGACGCGACCTCCCACGGCCCGACACAACATGGTGAAACAGTTGGCCCACTCGCCGCAACGGCCCCGCCTTGATTGCAGTAATGCCCACACATCCCCAAAGCGCGGAAATCGTTCGTCTGCTCTACACTCGCCTGCCGAACATCGGTAAAGCTCTACTCGGGCAGCACCTCTGGCGGCCTCGTCAGGCGTAGGAGGAGCATATCCGGCGGCTATCGTGGGAGATCCGCAGATCGAACATGCTGGATTGTTGATGAATTGAAAGAAATTGTTCTTGAACCATCTGATGACTCGTTGTGAGACAGTGCCGGATATTTTGCGGGAGGGCGACTTACCTGAGCAGTGCTCGAATGACACAGTCCTGGTATCCCCATTCGGGTTTCGCACTGGGACCGATACTTGCTGCTTGCGCTTGCAAGAATTGACTTTCATCTTCTGCTTCTTCGTATATTCGATCCAGCGGGATGACCGCCAATGCCTCGTCCAGCAGACCTGGATTTTCGTACTTGGTCGGGTTGACAGAGAGGGTAACGAGCAGGTTGCGAAACCGCAACGACGTAGGATCTTGAGGTGGCGAGGCTATCTTGGGAAGGTTTCGTAAGGAAGAGTATGATGGTGGGACTTGTGAGGAGTCTGTCGAGGGCTGTCGAGGATCGTGCTGTGACGGTGTTCGTGATGAATTTGAAGGCTGGCGGCTGGGTGATGGTGAAGCAGGTCGTGATCGAGTCGATAGGTGGTTTAACCGCTGCGTCCGTAAGAGCTGTTCGAATCGTTCTGTCAAATCGGTTGCATTGAAATCTCTCTGCGGCTGCCGTCTCGGTGGAGGAGGTGGTGGAGGTGGTGCTCTGCGAGGAGGTCCATTGTAGTCACCCATCCTGCCGCCTGATATAGTTGTACCTCACTAAAGTCTTCTTCACCAGTGATACCGTCGAGTAGAGTGAGGTCTTGGTGCTGATAGTGAATAGATTGGTGAGGCTTCTTGCGCAAGACTCTTTGCGCCGCAGTCAGAGCCGGTCGCTGCACAGCCGAGGAATGGCTTCCGCCACAATCGATTGTGACTCTTGTCAATGCTGTCACTGAGGACCGAGGACGGTCGTTGAAGGGTGCAGAGGGGTGCTGCAAAGGAAGTCTTCTCTGGCGACAGTACATTATGTCGAAAGTCTGGTCGGCGGGGGAGGATCTCGAACGCGCGTTATGCACAGTTTGCGTAAGCTAGATTAACCAATCAGCAGCTGGAGATCTGCTGAGTCATCCGCCACTGTCCTTGCGGAGGGATTTGGGACCCTTCAAAGACATGGACACTTGATTCGCGGACACTAAACCAATGGTACACGGCCTACTACTACAACCAACAGAAACTGATCCTATGATTCTGTGTCATTGGAGCCTCGAAGGCACCAGGTGCTTCGTAAGCATTCTATTCTACCTTATGCAGAGAGGATTCCGAGGTACATCCGAAGCATGACTCAACCCGAGGTAGTCTGTCATACTGTGACTGTCCGCTGATGCTCATCACATTGCCACAATCATTCGATACAAGATAGGATACAGCAACATACTTTGCGATCAATCAACAGCCACGCAAGCAGTCTCGGCCTAGGGTGGCGTACATTACGCGGCATCCAACAACTACCTCCTGCATATATGGTAATTATATGGCTTAAATGATGATACTTTTCCACGAAATGGGAAGCCTCGTTCGGTTGTCCTGTCGACATGACCTCGACATAATCACGATGTTTTAAGTAGATATTTTGTGGCTATCGAGGTTTCTGTCTTGAATGGGATGTCTCACGTGCAATGTCTCAGCAGGAAAGCTTTATAACATGAAGGGCCACCTCAGATTCGATCCTTCTATAGCCCATTGTTCTCTGCGGTAGCTACCCGTGAGTCAAAGTGGTAAGTCCGTTTTCTTTGACAGCAACCAAGGCCCTGACAGAGCAGATATCTCTCTCGGTAAACCAGACCGCAGATGTGTCAAGTATAGCGCTAAGCTTCGTAGTATGTGACGAGTGGCAACCCCTATATTGACCAAAAGTAACCCGTTGAATAATGTATAGAATGCGAAAGGTTGGAAGCATGTACACTCTATGTGTCCCACTCTTGATTACCATAGTATTGCGGCGGAAGATCCAGATCCCACAATGGTCTTTCTACCAGAGCTACTTCCAGACCTGCTGGTCTGTCCTCCGCGTCATCGCCTGCGTCGTCATCAGGCTCGCCTTCCAAGGGCACGATCCCAAAGATCGGTCGATATTTGAAGGTATGCCAATGTGATGGTCTCTCGTGCCCGACAGGCTTCACCATCTTGTCGTCGTCGCCACCCGAAGCCGCGGCATCGATGCCTGTGTCATCGTCAACGTCGCTGTCTTCTGATTGATCGTTTCGTCGTAATAGCCTGAGTGCAAGGTCATTTTCATTGGCAAGGATGTAGTCATTCTCGGCTTCGGACGCAGACACCAACTCCTGATCTTGGCCGAGGGTAATCGACTTGGCGTTCTCACTGTCATCTCCATTGATTTTGCGGATCTTTCGACCAATACCCAAGCTGAGTTCGGATGTTGCCATTTTACTGCCTGCGCCTGTGTCGCGTCTTGACGCGTCATCTTGCAATCCATGCTCTCTCTTACGCTTGAGTTGCTTTGTTCCGTTTACGTCATTCATAACCAAAGCCTTACTTTCCTGGATCTCAATTTCCGGCAAATCTCTCGAAAGATCAAACATCCATAACCAGGACACTCCATAAATCCATATCCTCTCATTCTGTCCATGGACATCCCATATGGCCCCCATAGCTCGATCCTTTAGGTCTCGGAAAATTTGGGGTAAAATTGATGGCGGGTTCCTACGGGACCAGTCTGATAACTTACCGGATAACACATTGAATTCGTACGTTTGGTTTTCTGCTGTCAGTACCAAGAGTCTATCCTCGCCGTTCGGTAGATCATGAAAGAGTGGATTGGGCGTGTGGCGAGTGGGATGTACACCAAGATTACTCTCTGTCATTGGTGGAATGGATGATGTCGATGAGGGTCGGAAGGATAGGATAAGAGGAGCAGCGGGCAGTTTGATAAGTAAAGAGGCAGTAGGGTTCCGAATCCAGTGCTGGCCGAGGATGACATTATCATGGCCCTGTTCGTCACTGTCTTCGTCGTTGTCTTCATCGTCCGAAGAAGGAGACTTTCGTATTGATTTTGGATTTTGGATTTCTTCCTGGGTGAAGTCTTCATGACCTTCGAGGACCCAGGTGTCGAGAAAGCCGGAAATGTCTGCGACTGCCAGTATTCGGCTGTCAGCTGAGAATGCGAGTCGGCTGATGCATCTGCTATAATATCCCAGTGTGCCGTGATGAGATTTCATTCTTTCAGGATCTCGAGGTAATCGTTGCAGATGTACTGCGTGAGAGTTGAACCTGATGACTTTTTTGGGATCATCAGTTTTGATAATTCTGTGAAGCTCAATGCTGTTATCAGTCTTGACCGTCGCCAGCCACTTGTTGTCCGGCGAGATGTGTATCATCCTCGCACCAGCTCCTGTCATGTTTAAAGAGGCTTCAAGCTTCTGGACTTTAATGTTACCGAGCTTTGATCTTAGTTGGAAGAACTTCGACTCAGCCACAGTAGATACTGCGAGCATAACGCCATCGGAAGATATGTCTGCAGATATGATCGCTTCGTCGCCCTGAAAACGTTATTCACTGTCAAGACGACCGACCAAGTGGAGAAATCTACCTGGAGTGCGATCTTTGCAACTAGCTTTCTTCCCATTAGCCCAGCGCTCTCCGAAGGACTCTCGGTGTCGTCCTGACTGGCGCGAGGCTTTGGTATCGACCAGACGCTGACTTCACGGTCCCACCAGCTAACAATAAGCCGTCTCCTAGGAGCACTCCGGAGACTGGGTTGTTGTGGTAAATTAGAAAGAGTGCGTTGGTATTCGCAACCAAATTGTTGGATGGGTATGATGATCGGTGCAGTGTCGAGTCCTGATAATAGATTAGGGGGCCACTTCTAGACATATAGGGTAGAGTTTGAACCTCCTGAAGCAAGGACGCTCAAGGCCTTAGTCTCGAAGGTAGCCATTGCCTTCACATCGTGCTTATGAAATCGTTGATGGGCCATCTTGGCCCACCGAAGTTCCTTGCCTGAGCGGTCATTGCCTGTTCGTCGATATAAGGTGGTCCTCCGGTCCATACCACCGCTGAAGATTGATTGCCCATCGGCACTGACTGCAATGTCTAGTATATCGGCGTCATGGCTCTTGATGCGTTGTAACAAACTGTAATTCTTGCCATCCCAGAAGCTCAAGGTTCCAGTCGAGTCTCCTGATACAATCGTACCGTCGTTCAGACATTTTACGGACCAAACAAGAGTCTCCTTTGGACCTCCTCTCGGTCCCGCTCCCAGTGTCATGTTCCTCGTTTGCTGGGTGTTCCTGATGTCGTAGATACGAATGGTACTATCCGCATGTCCGGCGATGATAGTGTCGCGATTCTGGAAGGTAATGCTTAAGACCCGGGATCGTTTCTTTGATGGTCGTGCCAAAATCCTCGAGAACCGTAGGTCGCCTTCCGTAGTATTGAGCAGAACTATAGCCCCGTCTGCGCAGCCTACAGCTATGTTTTGCGTTTGAGATTCCGCCTCTTCAGTTGTCGGTTCTTCAAATCCGTTTGTAGCTAATTTAAAGACGTGAGCTTTCGGCTGCGCTGCCATACACCAGATTTCTCCATAATTGCCAGCAGAGTGCCTTGCAGGCCGTCCAGAAGCTAGATCCCATTCCGTCACTGCCGTGGAGTACCCAATGCTGAAGAGCCTAAGCTTCCCAGCGATCTTGTCGCCATTTTTGTCAACATCTTCAGGATCTTGCGTCCAGACTAATCCTTCTATGCTCCGATCTTTTCCTCCTCGGAATATGCTCTCCTGGTACCACGCGCCTTTGAGAGGGTTCCATAACTCGATGTCTCCGTTCGCTCGGCCAATGGCAAGCCGAAGGTTTGGCGGACCTTTGCTGGGCGAATTGGGTGTGGATGTGTGGGAGAAGGCAAGGGCGTTGATTGCTGAAGGTGGGTAAGGAACGAATCGACAGCGATGAATGTCCATGGCAGTGATGCGCTATCAGCCAGTGCTCGCTACCTGGTATTTCGACATTTCAGAAGCCTTCCTAAGTAACGACTTTCTATTTGAGTAGAGGCGCATTCAGCTTCTCGCCATACTCGACGTCTAAACTCTGAACCGAGGATTTCGCAGGGCAATTTTACCCGCCGCTAAGATCTCGCTTAGCTTCCGTTAATTAAGGTACGCTAGACTAAAGTACTCTCTCTCAACCAATGATAAAGTATCTTGTCCTCTACAAAGAACATTCGACCCTCTCCTTTCCATAAACCCAGCTACCAATCCAACCTACTCCTCTCCAGCATCAGGAATTGTACAGTCCGAAATCTTCACATCTCAGTCTAGATAAATCAACAACGATTATTACCCCATTCTGGTTTCCATCAATAATCTCCATCGACAATACAACGAAGCTGATACTTTCAAAGACAGCTCACCCTAATAAACACCGACTCTCCATAAAACAAGGCGTTCTCCAACGTACTCATCCCCTTCGTCCTCTTAATCCTCGTCATCGACTTCATCGCCTCCACCCCTCTTCGAAGCCCAAGCCCTCGCCGCCTCGTCCCCTTGCTCCCTTATCTTTACTAACCTCCTTGCTCTCTCTTGTCGAAATCGATCCATAGTGCTCTGGTACCAAATAATAATATCATGCAGGTCGTTCGGCCGATTATCGAGTCGACGCTGCTTTGCCCCTTTGATTCGAGCTAGAGTCGTCTTCTCCCAAGTTTGAGAAGAGGGTACGAGTCTTTGATGGGAAAGCCCCACATCTGTGGCGTACCCCACCGCTTTCAACGATGATGCATGTGAGTCCGATTTTCTTGCAAGAATAATAGGGTCGATAGTAAGTCGCTTTTCATCCTCTTTCGGCTTTTTCTCACTTCGATTCTCGTCCTCGTCCTTGTCTATGTCTTTTTTAGTCTCAGACCCGGGCAGGCAGTTTGCAACGGGCTTGGCGGTTATGCAGATATCTCCACCGGTTACAGTGTCAAGAGTGGGCATAGATGTCGGAGCTTACCTTATTGAAGGAAGGTCGAAAAGGGATCGAGGGATCAGGCAGCTGTCTTGGATGCTTCCTGGAGAGCGCGGACTTGGGAGGGAGTCAAGTGGATTTCTTATCAATGTACAATTGGACCTGAAACGGTAGAGTGTTGGAAGGCTCTTGCTTACCGATGGTGTCAATGAGTGTGAAGGATATAGAGAGGGTTGAGATTTCAATTTGTGTACGGAAGTGTTGAAAAGAAAGGGATAAAACATTGTCGACGTATCAGGAACCGCTTGTAGAAAGCCATTGTTCTTCGCCCTCATGGAAGACATATCCAGGAGTTCTTTGTCCTAGAGCAAAAGTAGGACAATAATGCCACTCCCGGGCAGCCTCCTCAAACATCATGAGACGACCCTGTCAAGTGTCCTGTCGAAGAGAGTTACAGGATGAATGAAATAGCGATGCCGTCGTAGAGTCTAATGAGGAAAATTCCGTTAAGCCGGACTGACTGCGTTTTGTAATACCAGATCTGGAGGATTAAAGTCCACCAGTCTGAACAATAACGTTCACCTACATATAGATATTGAAAAGAGACTGCTTACGACGCAATGTCGAAGAAAGGAAAACCAGTGGGTATAATCTTACCGCTGTAAATGATCCGATTAATATCAGTCCCAATAGTCCGATTCTCATTCAGATGCTGTGCGTAGTCAAATTTGGAACGTGATCGCCAATTTGAAGATAGACATCTCGATGAATCATCAGCTGACCACCATGGCATGGAACAAGAATCGAGTGCTTGATTGAGTGGTCTAACTTCTCCCTCGAGGGTTGATTATGCCGAGCTGAGAGGCTTTCATGTTCGGAGATGGGGCTCAAACTTCTTTCAATGCTCTCGAATAATAGAATCCATCCGAGGGCGCCAGTCCATCGGGCGCATGGCGTTGGTATTAATCTTTATGGGATCGAACCATAGAACGAAGGTGAAAGAGTCTTGCTTGCAGCTCGCCGTGGTCTTTTTCGTCTGTCGGCAACTTGCTTACTAGATTATTATTTCGTGAGCCCGACAATAACGAATGAACACAACGAGAACAACGGGCCGTTGCTGTAAAAGAAACACATTCATCGGAAGGGAAGCCGAGGCGTCGTGTTGAGTATGATTGTTAGTGGAGGTGGTTCTCAAGACCTCCCGAGAAGCGCCATGTAAAATTCATGGGCCAAACAAGCACAACGCACAGCATCGCAGATCGTATAGCAAGATGACTGCAGATCATGGCGTTGACATGAACAGGATTCTGATGTGGTATGCAGGGTGCTGCAAGGCGGGGCAAAGAATTGGTTGTGTTGGAGGCTGGTGCTGAAGGAATGTCCCATAGGAGTATAATTGCTGTGCCTCAGTATCCGTTGGTTATCCAAGTTGGGTTTTCACAATGCTGCTGTCGACCATATACTGTCTGGTATGTTGCTGAATTTGTCGAGGGCCGCCCAAACCGAGCATGAGCGAGAGTGAGCAATTGATGTGTGCGTGTGGCTCGGGTAATCGGGACTATGGTTTAGGCCACCCATATCTCGCCAAGTGCCACAGGCTTCGGAGGAGTGGCCGACGATTGAAGTAGTAGTCCAGGATGTGCCCTGGTATCGGTAGGATCTGCTATTGGGGGCTTGCATTGGACTGGTCCCTAGCTGGCTGAGGGTTGAGACCAAGTAGGGAGATCGTCCCCGCTACAGCGCGTGCTTCACGCGTCTGTGGATAGACGCGTAAATGGAAATTGTCAAATTGATCAATTTCAACCGAGTATGGTTACTCGCAAAGCGAATTGAGATCTGTTGTCCTTTGAACGGTGCCGAGCAACAACCGTTGCCAACGTAGAATCCCGTTGAGGTCCAATGGATCGTTTAGGGATGATGAATGCAAATCCTTCCATGCAACTCGCCAGCGCAGCTCAGGAGGTGTTTCTTTGCCCCGCACATCCGCGCCACTCTTGCGGGAGTTGGAGTGGGTCAATTCATGTCTTTAGAGCTCCATCCGCCATGCGGCTTGAGCTCTGAGACTGACAGAGATGATTGGTGGCTCCAGGAGCGGCGGGGTTCTAGCAGAGGCCTGTGCTGATATTGGTGATGTTGCAACTCCACGCCCTTGCTGGCATACACCAAACAGCTGTTGCTTGCAGGACTACAACATACGCACACCGTTCTTGTGGAGATTTATGTAAGTATCAGAGTCTTTCTGTCACCGCTCAGATCAGAGATACATGCTTTCCCAATGGGTGAAGTAAGGGGATGGGCTGGTGATGCCACATGCCGTCCGCTGCGCGATTGCTGCCACATGGAGCGAGAGATTTGTGATGAGACATGCATAACACGCTGGGGGAGGAGGTCGACGAGTTATGCGAAGTTTTGAAGATGGGTGGCCAGATTGGTCATACAAGGGACGGCCCTGTTGAAAGCGAAAGGCATTACGCCATAGGCAGTGACCACGGAGATGAAAGCGCTTCGTAGATTGTATAGATTATCAAGTGCTCTATAGCATGGATGCTATCATCGGCCTTACCAGAAGAGGGTATGCTTGCTGCTAAGTCAGGTTTAGGAAATCAGGTTGTGGCATCGACCCTTAAGGCTGCATGCGTTGGCTGCATGATGCTAAGGCAAGGGAGTATGATCAGATCCATTGGTGTAGCGACAACGAGTCCAATAGCAACTGATATAAGAGCCGCCTCTTGTTTGACCAGTGACAACGCGATAGATGATCTGTCGGGTCCACGTCGGAGCCTGTAGCAGTGCCGGGCAGTATTGGTCGCGCATAAGACGCCGCTTGTGTTGGATCAGCGTGGGCGTCAGCTACTACCTCCCACAAGCCGTAAAGCTTCACAAGGAAGCTGAACAGAGGAACAGTCGAAGTGGGAGCAAATGTTCTGCGTGCCAAAGACTGTGAATAGACGATACATGTCTGAAGTAGCAGAGCCGTCAAAGCAGTTGCAAAGTAAAAGTTCCAAGCAAGATGATTGAGCCAGAGAGCCTCACGACACGCGACACGATAGAATAGAGAGCTTTGAAGCCAAAGCCTGCAAGGCTCCCAGGGATCTCGCCCTTTCAGTAGTACGCTGCTGTATCAGACTGGGACTCTCCTGCGCACTTCGATAGGCCCAAAGCTTCAAGCCGGACATGGGGCTGCTAAACCCGATGAGGGACCCCTGCACTTAGCCCGTCTGAGCAAATCTTGAATTCAGTGCCAGCTTTCAACCTTCTCCTCTCATCCTGTGGAGAGCATTGCTTCTCTTTCTCACCCCTCCCCTCCTCCTCCTCTCTCTCCCAATTGTCCTCAGGACTCTCCTCTGCCAGTCATACAGAGGCTCGGAGTGGGCAAGGAGTTCCTCCAATGCATCAGATCTAAATCTGACCAACTCCAACTCCATCGCTTCTGCCGTGCGGGTGTCCTCGCAATTGCCCAAGACCCGACACCTCCCCCACCCACGGCAGCAAGTTGTCAATCGTTCTTCTCTGCTGTTTCATTGCCTTTTCTCCTCTTTGTCAACCTCAGTACGTTCTTCACAATAACCTGAATTCGTCACTCATCCTAATGAAGCAGATCAACGGCTGGGTCCAGAGCCCAAATCACGAAACCCTCCCCATATCAAAGATCCGACGTTCTACACAACATACAAAAGGGTCAGAGTCAGTGTGAGGTGAAGGGTGAGTGAGATATCAATTTGCAATTAGCATTCCTTGCCGGATGCCTACAAAGGAGTTCAGGGGGGCTGGCTTGCACGTGCCATTCCCATTACCGACAGCAGATGGACCAATCTCAGTACTCCAATCCTTTTACTCTGGAATGAACCGAGTCTCCTTTGAACTCGTAAATGCCAATGGCTCCTGCAACCCCCGACTGGGTGCGACCGTGTGTGAGGAGGCTTAGTGGCTCTCGAGAAAGAACTCCAGCAGTACATGAGCAAATGCATGGATATTCTCGAATGCATGGTGTTATGTTATGGATTCATCATTCATCAAGAGGCGTCAAAATCCGTCCGGTCCCTCGTTTTCGGGTACTGGATGGCTCCCATTTTGTGGGCCGCCCCAATCACCTGCAAGAACACATTGTGGATACTAGAGACCTCTAGCTTTACTACCCGGTATAAGTCATTGCAATAACCCCTCCGGAGAAACGTCGAAACATGGACGCGAGTAAAACGCGTGACTTTCTCGCGCCGGCCTTTTCTGCCAGGCGGTGTTCGATTTTCTAGTCTTACTTCGGGGCAATCATGGCTAATTCAGTCTGTTCTCGAATAGACACTTTTCAAACGCACCATCAAACTGCCCAGCTCGTTGTTGCGGAGTTTGCGGAGTCCTACCTGCGTGTGTTCCACAACAACGACAAGAGCAATTGTCACCCGGGTACACAGTGTTCATCTCTCTGTCACAAGCCCATGTTAACCACTACTCAGATTCTCTCGAGTCCGCTGCTCCGCATTCTCGGTAGACCTCATCCCCGATTCGTCAGTGGAGACGTTAGCTCGTCCTCTACCAACGTGGAAGCAGGACACCATTCCAGAATCTTCCTACTTGACAAGATTGCAAGGGACTTCAGCCTTAGCCATACTACCGCCACACAATATCGTCGATATTGCTCTGCCTAGGTAAGCACGTCGTCCTGCCCTATGATTCGACAGCTCTCTGTCGTCTTGCTCCCCTCCCCATCGAGGGATACTGTCAAGGGCTGACTTCTAGTGTTCAGATCCTCGCAGGGTTCCATATTAAATTCAGCCAATTGTTCTATCTACTAAACAGGTTCAACTGTCGTTCCAACTAATGACTATCTTTGATCCATATTCTTCCTCAAGTCATTCTCTAATAATCGTTGCCTGACACTGCCCGCAATCGGGATCTTTATCCTCAAGATCGGTTACAAGCAGCTGGCGATTTCACCATGGCCTACTACCAGCAGACCTGTGACAGCTACTTCGTTGAATCGCATGAGGACCGTGAGAAGAGATTCCGAGACGAAGTTAGGGCGCGGGAGAGGTTTGCAAAGCGTCAAACGCAACTAGCCATCGCCGAGGAACTGTCACAGCTGGCAAGCCAGGAATACGAATCCGAGATCTTACACCATATGGAGGCCATGGAGGTCAAGCGCCATGCACTTTGAGTTCAATGCAACATCCGCTGACTTTACATGTAGAGCAAAACGCTGCCCGATGTTGCGTCGATCGATATTCAAACAGAGATCCAGTGGTTCATGCGTCCATATCTCCTTGACTTCTTGATTGAAGCTCATACGGCTTTCGGACTCCTGCCAGAGACATTATTCTTGACAATCAATCTTCTCGACCGATACTGCTCGAAACGCGTGGTCTACAAGAAACATTACCAGCTGGTAGGGTGCTCAGCGCTGCTTATAGCATCCAAGTATGGCGACCGCAAGGATCGTGTCCCTACAATCAAGGAGCTCAAGAACATGTGCTGCTCACTCTACGACGATGATATGTTTACACAAATGGAATGGCACGTTTTGCAGACTCTTGATTGGACAATCGGACACCCCACGATCGACAGCTTCCTCCAATTGGCTCTCGAGAACTTATATGACCCCGAGGTTGAGCATCTGGCCACCTACATTTCAGAGATTGCCATGTTCCAGAAGGAATTTGTATCGAAACGACCGTCCGACATGGCCCGCACATCACTAGCATTGGCACGATGTATCCTCGGCCGGCCTCAAGCTTTGCATGGTGAATGGGCTGCTCAGTACGATCCCCAGACTCTCGTCACCTTGTCACAGCAGTTACATCAGCCCTCGACGGTATTGTCCCGCAAGTACGCCACCGCTCATCTGTCAAGGGTTTCTAGCATCTTGGATGATTTCCTGGCGAGACATGCCTCCATTGCGAGAGGCTATGCACCTCCACCTACACCGCCAGCAGAGACATCCACAGAAAGCTTCAGGCATCAAATCCCTGCAAAGGGAATGCCAGTCACGCCCACAAAGCCACAGTTCCAACCAAACTTGAACAACGGCTGTCCAACGCCCCCTATCACTCCTACGAACGATCAGTATTTTGCAGGGCCTAATACCGGCGTGGGTAAATTCGGCCTTCCACCTACGCCTGTCAGTCTGAACAGCCATTCGTTGTCTCAGCCATCTCAACGTGGGCCTCCTTGCACGCTACCCTCCATTCATCAGATTGCTCCAGGATTTTAGGTCTCGTCACTATGGACCCAGGCATTGAGAGGGGCCTCGAAGGATATCATATCATAGGTGAGGTTCCACTGGCCAGAGCTGTCATGCTGCATGCCATCTCCTGCCTCGCCACTGGCCCAATCTGAACCTCGAGACCGGCGTCCAACATCATCTCTAACCGTCTGTATCAAAATCCTCATCATCCTCTCGAATTAGCGACACCGTCCTCAGCATTGATAGCGTTCAGCATCCCTTATGTTAGTCATAGTCCGCCACCAGTTTCAGCATCTTGTTCGTGGTACATCTAGTCTATCTCCGGTGGAAAAGGTTCAAAAGCAGGAAGGCATGCATACAATAACTACGGGCCCACGGGTATGGGAATTGGTTATCGGCGGCAGGCTTTGGATACCCAGTATCCGGCCCGAGGTCATCAGGATACCAGCGGAGGATTTATATTGATTGACGACTTGCTCTTGCTCTTGCTTCATGCGTTACAGCGTACCGCTTGCAAAGGCTTCCGGCTTTCCTCCTTGAGCTTTGATCCCTCTCGTCATGGAGATACCCTTGCTTTGATTCGATCACGCAGGTTCCAACCACCTTGTACATTAGGAACATTCCGTCGTGAATTCGATGATTGCCATACACGCTCTCTAATTAATGAAAAATGATATCACCTATACCATTTATTGTACGTCTAATGAGTTAGGTAGACTCGTGATAACGAGATCGTGCCCATCCCACTCGTTCACTCTTATCGTCACTTGCGCCCCCGGACATCTGGTGGACATAAGATATCATCTACTCCCTTGTTAATAAACGCATTTGCTGGTTGATAACCTATCCAGCTAATGCGCCTTTCCCTTTTATTTTTCTCTTCCTTTCCCTTTACTCCTTTTCTCCTCCATCTCTACCTCTCTAAATTTCCCCCATCTAAATCTTCCCTTCCTTTTCACTCAGTTCTACCTACTCTTCCACTCTAGTCCCCTTTATTTACTTGTCTACCTATCCCTCTGCTCCCTCGACGTCATCCTTTGCTCCTCCGTTGCTCTCCAAGAACTCTCTCACTACGCCACCTTTCCCCCTCGATCCTCCCTCTGAAGCTCGTAGCACAAATGGGAGCCTGGTATGGCTGCCCCCCCTTTGCTCTATTATGAATGATTGTCCTACTATAGTGTTGCCTTGCCTAGCCTAGCCTGCTGTACTAGACTGACCCGTTTTTTTTCCGGTACTAGGCTTGCTTGCTATTCTCTCGGCCGAGGAGCGAGGGAGGATGGAAAACTCGGTTCGCGCTATGTCTTCTGCCCGATCAGCAATTACCAACGGGTCTTGTGGAAGTGAAGATGCTAGTGAAGGCACTTTGTCCATCGATTGTAAGAATTTGGACGAAGGCACAAAGGGCTATGTGCCGATATTTGCTTTCCAGTCTCTTTGGCATATAGCTCACATGTTTGTTGACCAAAGAGCGAAAATCGAATCTCGAGCCGTAAGTCTTTCATACTTGATTTTCTAAGTCTACCGCGTACTCAAGCAGAATTTCGTCTCGCATTCGTTCCGTCTGCTTGAAGCGTTCCGACGGACTGCCCTGAGTCTTGGCCATTGCTCTTTCGTGCGAGGCGATCCTCTTATTTATGTATGTTCTTGTCGTTCTTCTATTTTTTCGCTTCGAATAAGGATTTTGTCGTCATCGACGGTGAATACAGTGGCAATGGAAGAGTCGACATGTTGGGTGGATTCTGTGGGCTCTTGGGAAGCCCTTGTGTGCCAATCGCGTGACGTCCCATCTTCTTCATATTCATCTCCTTTGGACGTAAATTGATTGGCCTCGGATAGCCACTCATTGGCAGTCTGCTTGCGGGCAATAGTGTAATAATGAGAAGGGCCTAAAGTTGTCTCTGAAAGGCTGACAACCTTTGACATCAGAGGCAAGGCTTCTGTTTGTTTTTCCCCTGGCATACCAGATCTTTGCAAGGCTATCCATTGCCTTGAGGGTCGCCGGATGCTGCTCACCCTTTACCTTCGTCAGCATATCCAGCACAGGTAATTCAAGATCTCCCGCTTCTTCCAATCTGTTCTGTCCCATGTAAACTGCGACAAGCTTGTGTATGCTCATCAATAATACGGGATCGTCCGGTCCTAGGCTTGCTTTTCGTAAATTCACCACTTCCAAAGCCAGTGGCTCTGCCTCTTCCCATCGCCCTTGCTGCATGTATAGAGATGATAATGCTTTCATACAATTCATGATTAGATAATGATCTCGATCAAGGTGCTTCGTGTATCCTTCCACGACTTGCAATTTCAATGCTTCGGCTTTTTTCAATCACCCCTGCTTCGAGTAGGTTGCAGCCAAGTGATTCAAGAGGAACAAGTCCTCGGTTGCGTCGCTCTCCGTCTCAGATCTCGCATCAATCGTTCGCAATTGGATGTCTTCTGATTCTTTCCACCGTCCTTGGCACTTATAGATTGACGCCAAGCGAATTAGCGTGTGCGATTTCAATGTCATTGGCGTGCTGTAACCCAACCCCACGAATCGCAGCAAAAATTTGGGTTGACGTACTTATTAAATTAGTCATATCTAGACTGACCGCGAGGAATTGAATTTGGAATCGAATTTATAAAGTTATGTAACGCAAAACCTATACAGGGTATAAGATAGCCGTAAGTAGTTTAGTAATTCAAGTTAATACTAAAAATAACCCCTAAGTACCGAAAAAACGGTTAGTCTAGTTCTATCTTCTATATACGTAGGCGGATTTCTATAATTTCTAAAGTATTAAATACTATAAATACGTACGTATCTTTTAACCTACTTAAATATATATTATATATCGTTATTACTAGTAGGGTCCGTCGAGATAGGTAGAGGTATAAGGTATAAGTATAGCGGGTGAAGCGGTACTAAGATATATAGATTTAGTAGGTAAATTTATAGGATTAGTTATATCTTTATTATTAATAAATAGATCTTTATAATTCTTAAAGTATTAGATACTATAAATAAATGCGTATCTTTTAGCCTATTTAGATATATATTATAAGCGTTAAATATTAAGTAGTATACCTTAGGCCTAAAAACATCAGCAATTTTGCTGCACTTCGTGGGGTCGGGCCGGGGTCTTGCAGCACGCCAATGACATTGAAATTGCACACGCTAAAATCATAACCCTTATCAAGAGACCATGCTGCGGATCCTTCCTTTCTCTTTCGCTACCACCTCCATTACAATACTTTCCGCTCCTTGCCATCGATGTTGACCCTGATACGCAATCGCAGGAGTTATCAATTGTTCTAGGATTATAAGGTGATCCCTCCCTAATTCTTCCTCTCTAACTTTCAATGTTCGCAACAGACGTCTTTCACTTTTCTGATCACTATCACACTTTCCCTGCCAGGTTTTCGCTGGTTCTGATACCCTTTGTATCTTTGGAAACTGGAGGATGTAGCAAGATTGCTCACGCTGCCTAGATTTAGTCACCATCCCTACCATAATACCTTTGTTGGTATATTACATCTTGCACATTTGGTCCGTTACTCATAATGACCCTGCACGTCTTTCCCATCGCACAGATGCTGGCTCCATTGGTCGTGCAAATAGTGACTTTGGATTATGTGAGCCAGGATTATAGGATGGGTGGAGGGAAAGCTACTTACCGAATAGTCCGTTGGTACAACGCCATTCTTGCCTTCGATATTCCTCAACTTGAACTCGCGGACCATGACAGTAACAACGACAGTCAATTGAACATATGCAAATTGCTCGCCGATGCATCTATGCCTTCCTGCACCAAATGGTAGATATGTGCTGTCTGCTCCAGTAGACACTAGGCCATATCCATAGTCCATTTTCTCTTGTTCCGCGTCCCCTGGGTCGGCAACATTCTCCCAGCGGTGTGGCTCCCACTTGTCAGCGTTCGGAAAGTATTTGTCACTCATTCCCATAGTAGCTGGAGCTGCAAGAAGAACATGCGAGGTCGGAACAACCCAATCGGTACCCTCTATCGGAAGAGGGGTTTTGACTTTCCGCATGATGGAGTGAATTGGTGGATGGAGGCGAAGTGTTTCTCGTATGACGCACAGGACCAGTCGCAGATTTTGAGCATTTTCAAGGCTAAGGGCCCGCGAGAAATCTCGGCCAAGCACGCGTTGCTGCTCCTCAAAAAGCTCCTCCATGACCTGCGGCTGCGCTGCAAGGTGGAGCATAATCCAAGCGCTAGTGACCGAGGAAGAATGCTGCCCAGCCATCAAAAGGGCGATCATCATATGAGCAATCTCATGGTCGGGTACAGGTGTGCCATCTTTGTACGCGCTGCCCATCAACGTCCACAACATGTCGTCACTGTCCTGTCTCTTCCCCGTAGAGCGCCGCGATTTGATGATATCAGCATATAGTTCCGTCATCTTATTCTGAGCAATATCTCGCCTTCTGTTCTGGGGTAGTGGCACCCATGGAAGCATGAAGTTGATAGGCTGGAACCCATCGTCTAGGTCGTGATATAGCGAGGCGAATGTAGTGTCCAGCTTCTCGCGGACTTCTCTGCCCTGCAAGGATCGCGAAGCAGTGAAGATGGTAATCTGAGCCATGATAGGCGGTAGTTGGATTGTACCGCCCGACCCCTTGAATTCGGGGGCCCTTTGAATGAAGCTACGCGCCTCGTCTTCCATCAGGGAAACGTACGAGCGGAGGGCGTCCGAGGCAAGGCCGGTCTTGATGAACTAGGTCAAAAGTTGAGAAGAGATTTCTTGGTGTAATTGCTAAGTAACGGACCTTCTTTTGCTCCATGAATTTTGCGTTCGGCACGTCGTAGATAACGCCCTTACCGAATACTGGGGTTGTTAAGACAGAGTAAATTTCCTCGGCGTTTACGTCTTTGAGTTTTCCGTTCAAAATGAATTGATTGCCTTTGGATCCCAGGTAGACAGTGACTTTCCTGCCGAGAAGAATGAAAGTAAAGACATCACCATACTTGGATCTGAGTCAGCATTATGGCGGAGAGTTAAATATCCCAATACTCACTCTTGCCTGGCAGTCGGCGAAGAATCTGAAAGGATCCATCCCATAGGTCACAGTGCTACCAATGATTGGGACCCAGTGAAACACCACAGGAGGCTCATGGCTTCGTCGGATCAAGACTTGCTGCAAAATGTTTGCAAAGACTGCAAGCACCAGTATGAAAGCGAAAGTAGCGAAAATTTGTGGTGCATGCTCTATCATGATGTGCTGAGAGGTTGCGAAAACACCCATGATGATATGTTTATCATAAAGACACCCTGTAATTTCTAGGCCTTGAGGAGCCTACTGTATGATGAGCGAGGTGTTACGCTTGATTAATGGCGCCTTGAGAGTATAGCTAGGGTGGAAAGGAAAGAGGCAGATGCGCCAACATACCTTGTACCTCGTACCTACGTTGTACTATAAAGTACTAATTACCTATGCCAAGCATTCTTATTTAGCGTATTCAAGACTCATGCGAAACCTTGGCACTGAAAATAA
>JAABUN010000506.1_pt1 | contig 101254 bp, 93 predicted proteins | sample 5559311 | NCBI WGS metagenome assembly JAABUN01 (sample SAMN10711877, study PRJNA513370) | rock metagenome | isolation source: Antarctica rocks | place: Antarctica: Victoria Land, Siegfried Peak sud | reverse complement strand
CGAAGGCCGACTATTATGTTGGCTGCGATTTTATATCGCACAACCATGAGGTCGATTTACATCTCATTTAGGTTCACTATAGCGTTTGACTTCGCCCAACCCAATAGTAGAAATTTAAGGCGGGCGTTCTGTTTTTCCCTGACCCTGACCCTTTCCCGAAGGGAGAAGGAACGCCCCGCAAGAGACTTTTAGTCGCTTCAAACTTTCTTTGAAGTCAGTTCCAATTCGTAATCCTCTCTTACGGGTTGTTCCTTCTCCCTTCGGGAAAGGGTCAGGGTCAGGGAAAAACAGAACGCCCGCCTTAAATTTCTATCTACCCGTAGATAGAATTAACCTCAATTTTATACTGCCGAAACATTCGCCCGTTAAATTGATTATCGGTTCGCCCCGCGAGCCGACTTTAATTTACGGAGCATCAATGGCAACAACTGAAATGGAAACCAAGACCGCGTTGCGGTCAATTGACATGGAGGGGCTCACCGCCCTGACCGACAAGAACAAAAACGATCCGTCGCTGGGCAAAAAGACGCTCAAGGCGACCACCATCGCCGAAGGTCAGTTCCGCAATTTGACCTACGTGCGCGATCTGGAACCGGTCGTGATTGACGAGCCGCCCGCATTATTGGGGCAGGACACCGCGCCCAATCCCAGCGAAGCGGTGTTGTGCGCGCTGGGCGCTTGCTTGGCGGTTGGCTACATGGCCAACGCGACCTTTCACGGCATCACGCTGTCGCAGATCAAAATCGAAATGGAAGCCGACATTGACATTTCGTCGGTGTGGGGTCTGGGCGATGTGCCGCCGACCAAGCACGTCGGTTTTAGCGCCGTGCGCGTGAAAGCGCATATTGCGGGCGAAAAAGATGGCGAACCGGCCACGCGCGAGAAGTTGAACGAGATCATCCAAAACGCCAACGATTGGTCGCCGGTCGCCGGCACATTGCGCAATCCCGTGCCCGTCACCGCCGAGTTGATGTAACTCGTAGGGACATGACATGCCATGTTCGCGTCCTGTCCGCGTTCGCAGATGACTTGCTTCGCGCAATCCCGACGCGCCGGACATGGCACGCCATGCCCCTGCGATTTCCCAGGAAGCCCCGAAACCTTTCAAGGAGCCACGACATCATGGACAAAACTTTAGTTTCCGCGTCCGAACTGGACGCGATGAAGAGCGAGCAGACGGTTATCATTGACACGCGCGACCCCGAAGAGTATGCCAAAGGCCATATTCCTGGCGCGGTCAACATTCGCGATATTTTCCTGTATCTCTCGACTTCGGACGAGGCGGGCATGGAAGAACTCAACTCGAAGTTCGCCGAATTGTTGGGCGATGTCGGTTTGGGCGGCGACGAAACCGCCGTCTTTTACGAGGACGCGATGAACAACGGTTATGGCCAATCGTGCAGGGGCTATTTCCTGATGAAGTATCTGGGCTACGACAAAGTTTCGGTTTTGCATGGCGGCCTCAAAGCCTGGACGGATGCGGGCATGGAGCTTTCGACCGATGTGCCAATGCCCACGCCGAAAGCGTTTCCGATGAAGGTCAACGAGAAAATGATGGTGACGACCGCGCAGATGTTCGCGTCGCTTGCCAAGCCCGAAGTGGTGAAGCTGGACGTGCGCGATTTGGACGAGTGGATGGGCGAAAGTTCGTCGCCTTACGGCATTGATTACGCGCCGCGCAAGGGGCGCATTCCCGACGCGGTTTTGATCGAGTGGTATGCGATGATGAAACCGACGGGCGCCGTGCCGATGTTCAAGTCGAACGACGAAATCCTCGACATCGCCAAAAGCGTTGGCATCGAGAAAGAGACGCCGGTGATTATCTATTGCTTCAAAGGCGCGCGCGCCTCGAACACTTTGGGGGCGCTCAACGAAGCGGGCATCCTGGACACGTCAATTTACTTCGCGTCGTGGAACGAATGGTCGCGCGATCCGAATTTGCCCATCGAAGAAGGCGCGCCCGATCCGATGCGTCCGGCAGTCGCGGTGACGGTTGCAGCGATGGCGTAGGTTTGTGGTGATTGTGACGTTTTTCCCTCACCCTAACCCTCTCCCGGAGGGAGAAGGAACTACGCATCGGAATATAGGAGTCGCTTCAACTTGCTTAAAAAGTAAGTTCGGCAACACACAACTCTCCGATGCGTAGTTCCTTCTCCCTCCGGGAGAGGGTTAGGGTGAGGGAAAAACGCCACAATCACCACAACAAACCGCTTCTCACGATCAGCCAAAAACCAATGTCTCAAACCCTACTCGCTCCACCAAAGCAAACCGCATCTAACGCCGATTGGCTCGCCCAACTGCGCGAGATCGTCGAACGCGATTTGGCACCGATTATCACCGAAGTGGACGCCAAAGGCGTTTATCCGCGCGAGTTCATGCACGCGTTCGGCGCGGCGGGCGGCTTCGGCCAGAGCGCGCACGACGGGCGCGGCGTCGCCGCGACGATTGCGGCAATGGAGATCATCTCCGAGACCTGCCTCTCGACCGGCTTCTGCGCGTGGTGCCAGAGCGTTTGCGCTTGGTATATTCAGCACGGCCAGAGTCAGCGCCTCAAAGACGAAGTGTTGCCCGATGTTTTGAGCGGCGTTCGTCTGGCGGGCACGGGTTTGTCGAACCCGATGAAGCATTTCGCGGGCATCGAAAACCTCAACGTCAAAGCCGTTCGCACCGACGGCGGATACCTGATTAACGGCGCGTTGCCCTGGGTTTCCAATGTGGATGTTTCGCACTGTTTCGCGGTCGTGGCGCATCTCGAAGCCGAAAACGATTACCTGATGGCGATTGTGGACGGCGACGCCCCCGGCCTACGCTTGGGCGGTGGCGGCGAGTTCATCGCGCTCGAAGGTTCGAGCACTTACGCGTGCCGCTTCACCGACGTGTTTATCGCCGACGACGCGGTTTTGGCGCATCCGTGCGACGATTATATCAAGCGTGTAAGGCCAGGCTTCGTGTTGACGCAGTGCGGGTTTGGGATGGGTTTAACCCAGAGTTGCATCGCGTTGATGAAGAAGGCCAACAGGAGCACGGCGCACGTCAACTGCTTTTTGGACGATACCGTCGAGGACATCGAAAGCGATTTGATGGAACTGCGCGAACGTGTCTACGCGTTGGCGGGCGAAGTCGAATCGGCGCGGGCCAACCTGTTTCGCGACGTGGTTCAGGCACGTTACGATACCGCCGATTTGTCGCTCCGCGCTTCCAGAGGCGCGATGCTTTACGCGGGAGCGGCGGGCTACCGCTTGGGCGGCGCGACCGAACGCAAATTGCGCGAATCGTATTTCGTCGCGGTCGTCACGCCTGCGATGAAACATCTCAAAAAGCTATTGCACGATCTGCCGGAAACGGCTTGATTTTGCGGCGACTGTTACGTTTAGCCCCCACCCCAGCCCTCCCCCGATTACGGGAGAGGGGGCACGTTTCGGCGAGTTTTAGTTTCGATGAACTGGCTTAATAAGTTAGTTCAAGCAACTTCACCCTTCCGAAACGTGCTCCCTCTCCCGCTTGCGGGGGAGGGCTGGGGTGGGGGCTGAACGTGACAGTGGCCGCATACCAAACAACAATCCCCTGCCACACCGGAAGCCTCGAAAACTTCCAGGAGACACCTTATTTTGAACAAACCTCACAACTGCGCCGATCACGGCCCGCACTCGCACGGCGATATTCAACTGCCCGAAGACGCTAACGTCGAAACCCGCATGGGCCTGCTCGCCGAAGAAGCCGTCACCCGCGCGATCTTTGGCAACGAACTCAACCGTCGCGCCTTCATTCAACGCGTCGGCGCGGGCACGGCGGCGGCGATTCTGGCCAGCGTTTTCCCGATGGGTTGCGCCAAAGAAGCCGCCCAAACGCCCGATACTTCGGCGGGCGGCGGCAACGGCGGCCTGGAGAAAACCGACCTGAAAGTCGGCTTCATTCCCATCACCTGCGCGACACCGATTATCATGGCCGACCCGTTGGGCTTCTACAAAAAGAACGGCTTGAACGTGCAACTGCAAAAGGTGCCAGGCTGGGCCGTCGTGCGCGATATGACAATCAACAACGAAATAGATGCCTCGCATATGCTCACGCCGATGCCGATTGCTTTGTCGATGGGATTGGGTTCGCAGAAAGTGCCGTTCGTAATGCCGACGGTCGCCAATATCAACGGGCAGGCGATCACGCTTCACATCAAGCATAAAGCCGTGAAGGGGCCGCAGGATATGAAGGGTTTCCGCTTTTGCGTGCCCTTCGATTATTCGATGCACAACCTTCTGCTGCGCTATTATCTGGCCGAGGGCGGCATCAATCCCGATACCGATGTCGAGATTAAAGTCGTGCCGCCGCCGCAAATGGTGGCCAATCTCAAGGCCGAAAACGTGGACGGCTTCTTGACCGCCGACCCATTCAATCAACGCGCGGTCTTCGAGAAAATCGGCTTCTTGCACTTGCTGAGTAAGAACATATGGGACGGCCATCCGTGTTGTGCATTCGCCGCGAGCGAAAAGTTCGTGACCGAGAATCCCAAGACTTACAAGGCGCTTTTCACTTCGCTCGTCGAGGCCGGAATGTATGCGCACGACCAGAAGAATCGCGTCGAAATCGCCAAGGCGATTGCGCCGACGAACTATCTCAATCAGCCGGTCGAGTTGGTCGAGCAAGTGTTGACCGGCAAATTCCCCGACGGCCTGGGCAACATGATGGACGTGCCCAACCGCATTGATTTTTTCCCGTTCCCCTACGAGAGCATGGCGGTGTGGATCATGACGCAGCTCAAGCGTTGGGGCTATATTCAGGGCGAGGTGGATTACAAGAAAATCGCGGCGCAGGTCTATCAGGCGGGCGATTGTCGCGACATCATGAAGGCCAACGGCTTTGCGGATGAGGCGCCCGCCTCGAACTCGCGCAAGTCCACGTTTTTGATCGGCAAGAACAAGGAGTTCGATCCCGACAAGCCGGAAGAATATCTGGCGGGCTTCGCGATTAAGAGCACGAAGGCGAAGTAGTGCCGCACGGCGGAAGTTTTCGGGCAGTTTGTAGGGACATGGCATGCCATGTCCGCGCGTTGAATTTGCCGTAACATCACGGTGAACCGACGTTTCGGACATGGCATGCCATGTCCCTACAAACTGCCCGAAAACTTCCGCCGTGCGGCAGTAGGTTTTCTCTCCATGACATCTCCAACTACCCTCAAAGCGCCCGCCGTCGCAGTCTCGCGCGGTCAGGAAAAATGGCGCGCGCCGCTTTACTCAATCCTGATTCTCATCGCGTTCGTGATGCTGTGGCAATTCATTTCGACGCCTTCAATCGAAGGCCGCACCGAAGGTTTGCCTGGCCCCGTCGCCGTCATCGGCAAGACGGTGAAAGAACTTTCGACGCCATTCAGAAACAACGGTTTGAACGATCAGGGCATCGGTTTTCAGATGATCGCCAGCCTGACGCGCGTGGCTTACGGTTACATCCTGGCGGCGGTCGTCGCGATTTTGGGCGGCGTCGCGTTGGGGTTATCGCCGACGCTGTTCAAGGCATTCAATCCGTTTATTCAACTGCTCAAACCGGTCAGTCCGCTCGCGTGGATGCCGCTTTTTCTCTACACCATCAAAGACTCCAATCAAGCGATTGTGCTGGTGATTTTCATGTCATCGCTGTGGCCGACATTGGCCAATACCGCGTTTGGCGTGGCCAACATTCGCACCGATCATCTGCGCGTGGCGGCGCTGTTGCAACTGACGCCGCTTCAACGGTTGTTCCAGATTATTCTGCCGGCGGCGGCGCCCAACATCATCGCCGGATTGCGCATCAGCCTGGGCGCGGCGTGGATCGCGATTGTCGCCGCCGAGATGTTGGTCGGCAACAAGGGCATCGGTTATTTCCTGTGGAACGAGTGGAATAATCTGTCGCTGACCAGCGTGATGTTCTCGATTCTGATGATCGGCGGCTTCGGCTTCGCTTTGGATGCGCGGTTGGGTTGGGCGGCCAAGCGCGTGGTTTACGCGGAGTGAGGCGTCGTGCGGGGCTACCGCCCTCTTCCAATCGCGAGGGCTTTGTGGCTCGGCGTGGTGATGGTCAACCTTCACATCGTGGCGATTGGAAGAGGGCGGTAGCCCCGCACGACGCACACTCTCGCTCACCACATAACTCTCAACATTATCTCATGGCATTTGTAGACATTGAAAACATTTCTAAAATCTTTCCCGACGCTTCGGGCAAGGGCAGCTTCTGCGTGTTCCAGGACGTGAGTTTTGGCATCGAGCAGAGCGAGTTCGTCACGATGGTCGGGCATTCGGGCTGCGGCAAAAGCACGATTCTCAACATCATCGCGGGCCTCGAAGAGCCGACGACGGGCGGCGTTTGTCTGGGCGGCAAACAGATAGACGGCGCCGGTTTGGACAGGATGGTGGTGTTTCAATCGTTCGCGCTGATTCCCTGGATGAGCGCCTTCGATAACGTTAAGATGGCGGTCAAATCGGCGCACCGCGATTGGGATAAAGAGCAGATTCGCGCGCACACCGAGAAATCGTTGGCGACGATGGGTTTGGCCGGAAGCGGCGACAAGAAGCCGTCGCAACTGTCGGGCGGCATGCGCCAACGCGTCGGCCTGGCGCGCGCCTTCGCCGTCGGGCCGAAGATGCTTTTGTTGGACGAACCATTCGCCCAAATTGACGCCTTAACGCGCGGCGTGATTCAGGACGAACTGGTGCAAATGTGGCAGGACACGCGCAACACGGTTTTCATGGTCACGCACGATGTGGACGAAGCGATTTTGTTAAGCGACAAGATCGTGCTGATGACCAACGGCCCGCGCGCGCGCATCGCCGAGATCGTCGAGATTCCCATCCCGCGTCCGCGCAAGCGCGAAACCATCATTGACCATCCGCTTTATTACCGGATTCGCAATCATCTATTGCACTTCCTCATCGAACGTTCGAGCGCTTTGCAACGCGACGATGCCGAGTCGGATGGCGCACATCCCGCGACGATTCGCTGGGACGAAGCACTCGTTGAACCCGCCTTAACCGCAACAATCGCCGGTAGCGGGCTGGACGCGACCGACGGCCTAATGGCCGTCAAATAAGGTGGCAGGTGGTAGGGATCAGTTGTCAGGTTTTTATCTCCCGTCCTCTGCCACTTGTCACCTACCACCTGAACCCTCACTAAAATGAACACTCCTCTCCCTTCCATCACCGAAACCATTCTGGCCGCAAAAAAGGCCAAAGACATGACCTTCGCCCAATTGGGCGAACTGATTGGCGCCGACGAAGTCTGGGTTTCATCGCTGATTTACCGTCAGGCGAGCGCCTCGCCCGAACAGGCGCAGAAACTGGCCGATGCGCTCGATTTGGACGCAGAAACGACGGCGTTATTGAGCGAATGCTCCATCAAAGGTCTGGGGCCAATCGTGCCGACCGATCCGCTGGTTTATCGGTTTTACGAAATCATGCAGGTTTACGGGATGCCGATGAAAGCCGTAATTCACGAGAAGTTCGGCGACGGCATCATGAGCGCGATTGATTTCACGCTGACGGTCGGCAAAGAAGCCGACCCGAAAGGCGACCGAGTTGTGGTCACCATGAACGGGAAGTTTTTGCCGTATAAGAAATGGTAGGTTTTGGCGTCGTTTGTAGCATTCGCGAGACGCCAAACGGCACGGTTTGCAATACCAGTTGGCCTTCGCAAACCTTCGGGCGCTATGGCGGATTGGAAGCGATGGCGGGCGAGTTAGACGGGATCGCTGCGGGTATCGCGGCGTCATTGGCGAATTAGCGGAGGCGCCGCAAGCGTCAATTCTTTACGGCTCGAAACATCGCCGTAATTTTTCGGCGCTATACTTACGCCGAAATCGCCTTCGCGACCGTCCATAGCTTGAAAGCTATGGCTCGCGGGCCTACGGCCCGGGTGCCCTTTGGGCGGATGCTCTGCACGGGATTCCCTCTATATGTCCGACATCACGCCACTCGAATTTGCGCCCTTCAATAAGATGGAGCCGATGAAGCCTCTGCAAAACGGAAATTCGCCCTTCGGCACTTACGATTTCGACCCCGCCTTCTACGACGAAATGTTCGCGCAACAGGACGAACCGCGCGCTTCGTATGCACCCCTGCAAAAGCGCCTGACCGACATCGAACCCGGCGAACTCGATGATTACCAGAAGACCGCCGACCTCTCGTTTCTCAATCAGGGCATCACCTTCACCGTCTACGGCAACGACAGCGGAACCGAACGCATCTTTCCCTACGATTTGCTGCCGCGCATCATCACTTCGAGCGAGTGGGACATCATCGAGAAAGGTCTGGCGCAGCGTTTGACGGCGCTCAATCTGTTCCTCAAAGATATTTACGGCGACGGCCAAATCTTCAAAGATGGCATCGTGCCGCGCGAGCTGATTTACGGTTGCAAGCATTATCGGCGCGAACTGCGCGGCGTGAGGCCGCCCAACGACATCTGGGTTTCGATTTGCGGCTCCGATATCATCCGCGATGCGCAGGGCACCTTCACCGTTCTGGAGGATAACCTGCGCGTGCCGTCGGGCGTCAGCTACATGTTGACTTCGCGGCAGATCATCAAGCAGGTCTTCCCGCGTCTGTTCCGCAACTACGCCGTGCGCCCGATTGACCATTACGCGCAAGTTTTGCTTTCGACTCTGCGCGCTCTGGCTCCGACGCACGTTTCCGATCCGACGGTCGTCGTGTTGACGCCGGGCGCCTACAATTCGGCTTATTTCGAGCATACCTTTCTGGCGCGTCAGATGGGCGTCGAATTAGTCGAGGGCCGCGACCTTTTGGTTCACGACAACGTGGTTTATATGCGCACGACCGCCGGTCTGCGCCGCGTTGACGTGATTTATCGGCGCATTGACGACGACTTTTTGGATCCGCTCGCCTTCCGCCCCGATTCGAGTCTGGGCGTGCCCGGCCTGCTCAACGCCTACCGCGCCGGAAACGTCGGGCTTTCCAATGCGCTGGGAACCGGCGTCGCCGACGACAAAGCGGTCTACGCCTATGTTCCGGCGATCATCAAGTATTATCTCGATCAGGACGCGATTTTGCCCAACGTCAAAACGTTTTTGTGCGGCGAACCCAAAGAACGGGATTACGTTCTGGACAACCTCGACAAACTCGTCGTCAAAGCCGTCGGCGAGGCGGGCGGTTACGGAATGCTGATCGGCCCGCACTCGACCAAAGCCGAGCAGGATGAGTTCGCCGAAAAGATCGTGGCCGACCCGCGCAACTACATCGCGCAACCGACGATTTCCTTATCTCGTGCGCCCTGCTTCATTGATGGTAAAGTCGAGCCCCGCTGTATTGACCTGCGCCCGTTCGTGCTGTTTGGCGAGCGCGTCCAACTGGTGCCCGGCGGCCTGACGCGCGTGGCGTTCAAGCGCGGCAGCCTGGTCGTCAACTCGTCGCAGGGCGGCGGGTCGAAAGATACCTGGGTGCTTTACGAATAAGGATAAAGGATAAAGGATAAAGGCTAAAAAAGGCGCGCTTTTATCCTCTATCTTTCGCCATTTTTGCCCCCAATTTCACTCCTTTATCCTTCAGCCTTTATCCTTTCCTCCATGCTTTCACGAGTCGCCGATAGTCTTTACTGGATGAGCCGCTACCTCGAACGCGCCGAATTTAAGGCGCGCGTGGTAGACGTTCATCTCAACCTGATGCTCGATCAAGGGCAGTATTCGGGCGCCGATTTAGAATCGCTGCTCGTCGCGGGCCTCACCGCTCAACTGCCCGAAGATCACTCGTTCGATGATCCCAACGCTTTGGCGCGTTACCTGACGTTTGAGGCCGAGAACTCCATCGTGAGTTCGATTAACTCGGCGCGCGAGAACGCCCGCCAGATTCGCGAGCAGATTTCGACCGAGATGTATGAGAAGATCAATCGGATTTATCTCCAGATGCGCGACCCCGATATTCAGAAAGATTGGGCCGAATCGCCCGGCGATTTCTACGCCGATGTCAAAGAGGCGATGCACCTGATTCACGGAGTAACCGACGAAACTTTCGCGCACGGCGAGGCTTATCTGTTCATCCGCGTCGGCAAAAATCTGGAGCGCGCCTCGGCCACCACCAATCTCATTCGCGTTCACTCGCCCAGCCTGACGGCGGGCGGTTCGTCCGAATCGAGCTATCTCGAATGGGTCGGATTACTGCGCGGTTGCACCAGCTTCGAGTCGTATTGTCGCGAATACACCGCCGATTTGCGGCCCAAACGCATCATTGAGTTCATGCTGCTCGATCACGAAACTCCGCGCAGCGTGCGTTTTTGCGCCGACCAAATCGAGACCGCGCTCGATGGTATCGCCACAATGACGGGTCGCCGCAAAGACACCCGATTGTTGCGCGCGGCGGGCAAGCTGCGTTCGATGCTGAGCTATGCCAGCGTCGAAGACATTATGTCGGGCGATCTGCCCGAATTTCTGACCGAAGTGCGCGGCCAATGCGGTCAGATTCACGGCGCGTTGTTTGGCGCCTACATCGGCTACACCGTCGAATCGGCGATGGTGGCTTAGTCGGATGTCGGATTTCAGATTTCGGATGGGTTTGAAGAGAGTAAACGCAAACGCTTTCTTCAAATCTTCCGGCATCCGACATCTTTATCCGATCATCTGACATCCGACATCCGACATCCGAAATGTTCTACTCTATCCGCCATTCCACCCACTTCCGCTACTCCGAACCCGTGCGCCAGAGCGTCATGGAAGTCATGATGCAGCCGCGCTCCGAGGGCACGCAATCGGTTCGCCAGTTCGAGCTGACGACCGATCCGCGCGCGCGGATTTTCGCGCGCCGCGATTTTTTGGGCAACACCGTCCATCACTTCGATATTCCTGGCGCGCATTCGGCGTTGAGCATCATCGCGGAAACTCTGGTCGAGGTTGACGACGACGGCCTGTTGCCGCAACCCGAAGGCGCGCCCTCGTGGGACGAACTCGACACCATGAACGAAGATTCCGAAAATTGGGATTATCTCACGCCGTCCAAGTTCTGCCAGATGACGCCTTTGCTGCGCGAATTCAAAGCAGAAATCGGCATTTCGCGCCGCGACAATCCCCTTCAAGTCGCCGTTGATTTGAATGATGCGGTTTACCAATCGTTCGATTATGTGCAGCGCTACACGCGCGCCGACTCGCCCATTGATGTCGCCCTCGAAGCGCGCAAAGGCGTCTGTCAGGATTTCAGTCACATCATGATTTCGCTGTTGCGCGACTTGGGCATTCCGGCACGATACGTTTCGGGCTATCTGTATCACCGCGAGAACTCCGACGACCGCAGCGTTGCCGACGCGACGCACGCGTGGATCGAGGCGCTTTTGCCCGGCGACCGCGAAGGCAGTAGCGGTTGGGTCGGCTTCGATCCGACCAACAAACTGTTCGCGACGCAGCGCCACATTCGCACCGCGATTGGCCGCGATTACGCCGATGTGCCGCCGACGCACGGCATTTATCGCGGTAAGACCAAAGCCGAATTGCAGGTCGCGGTCAGCGTCACGCCCGCCCACGCGCCCAAGCCCGAAGAGATGGAGCCGGTCGGTGCCGCCTCGTGGATGTCGATTCCCGACAGCGCGCTCAATTTCGCTGACGATATGGAAGAGATGGTTCAGCAACAGCAGCAGTGATGTTATTTTATAGTTGACGGCGATTGATACGTTCAGCCCCCACCCCAACCCTCCCCCGCAAGCGGGAGAGGGAGCTACGTTTCAGTCGCCGAAATGGTATTGAGCTTACTTAGAAGTTACTAAGCGGCGCCGACTCCAGAGTTACAAGAAAGTTCAATGCCTTCATAGCGACTGAAACGTAGCTCCCTCTCCCGCTTGCGGGGGAGGGTTGGGGTGGGGGCTGAACGTATCAATCGCCGTCAACGCTACTTAAACTTCGGCACCTCGATCAATCGCACGCCTTCGAGCGCCGCCAATTCATCGAGCTTGTCGCTCGAAATTTCGCCCAGCACCAACTTATCCGTCGTCAAAATCGTGCTTTGCGTCCAGCCCAATGCTTTGAGTTTGGTGGCAAATTCGGCGCGGGCTTTCTCGTCGGCGAGCGGCGCAAGCCACAGTTGAACCGCGACTTTAGCGGCGGGCGTTTGCGCCGCGAGTTTGCTGGCGGCCTCGCTCATTAAAGCGCCTCGATGGGCGTCTGCGACGGATTGGAGAAGCGCTGCACCACGACACGCGCCAGATTCCCGGCAATGTCGGAGCGCACATCGGTGCGTTTGAGCGGACAGATGCTCTGGATTTCGCCCTTGTCGTTAAGCACGGAAAGCCCGATCTGCGGCGTCGCAAGCGCCGGACGCTCGGCATTTGTCGGCGCGGTTTGGGCGCGCGCGGCGAAGGGAAAACTGAGCGCGAGGAGAAGAAGCAACGGTCTCATTGCGGCGTTTGACTTCTGTCAAAGAATGAGGTTACGCGCAAACGGGAGCGATTTTTTGCGACGGCGGTCAACCCCATAACTCCGGGCGCAGAGAGAAGTTGGTCGCAAGTCTGAAATCCCTGACGACCACTCGCCCGATGTGGGTTGATATGGGTTATGCTTAGTTTATGGAATTACTTCTCACCGTCGAGCAGGCCGCCGAGCGTTTGCAAATCAAACCGTATACGGTGCGCGAGCATCTCAAGCGCGGGCTTTTGCGAGGCATCAAACGCGGGCGCTTGTGGCGCGTGCCCGAAAGCGCTTTGATCGAGAGTTCGGCGCCAACCGAGTTCGAGCGGTCGCCACAACGCCCGCCCCTGGTTTCTCACGCTGATGATGTGGATAGCGAAGACGAAATTTTTCATTTTCCTCATCGAGACGAGATAATCAAAGTGCGCATTGTTTCCGACGAAACGGCACCGTTCACCTGGATAAGTGATGACGATGAATGATCTTATATCGGTCGGAGACAAACTCTATCCGCGCTATTTGCTGGCTCCGGGACGGGAGTTAGAACAGGGAGACATTCTCTTTGATTGTCCGGTTCTCTTGCCTTTAGACGAGCAACTTCCGATGCTTTTGCAACCGCCCGAAGTTCGCAACGACGAAGTTTTCGGCGTCAGAAAGCGGCGCTATGATCTGACCGTTATCACGCAATTTTGTGACCTGGAGCGCCGCGCCGATGGCAAATATAAGGTGGATACAGTGTTGCTTTGTCCTCACTGGGAATTGCACAATTCACCGGTTCCCAAATCGCAGTGGGACGCAATCAACAAGGGCCGGATGCCGCGTTATCATCTGCTGGGCCGCAGCGATTTATCCGGTGCAAAGATGGAAATTCGCGTCGTTGATCTGGGACAGTTGCTCTCGTTACCACTTTCTTACGTCCAATTGCTCGCCGAAAATCAGGGGCAACGACGCCTCCGTCTGGGTTCGCCTTATAAAGAACACCTGTCGCAAGCCTTCGCGCGCTTCTTCATGCGCGTTGGCTTGCCCCAGGATATTCGGCTCGATTAGTTCGTCGCGCCCCTAAACCTGCGCCAGGCCAGAGGAAAAAAGGCCAGCACAGCGATAAAGCGTGTCCTGCGAATCTCAAACGCTCAATAACCCAATTCGCTCCGCCGCGCTCGCAACCCCGCGACGGCTTGCGCATAGCGCGGTTCATCCAATAGATTGCGCGTTTCGGCGGCGTCGGCGCTCAAATCGAACAGAACTTCGGGCGCGTCGGGGTAAAAGCAATACTTCAAATCGCCCTGCTTAATCATCAGCGTGCCACGCAGTTGACTGACGGTTTCGTTGTTCCAACCGCTCGCGCCGCCGTTCATCAAAGGCACAGGGAGCGCGAGTTGAGGCCGTTGCCCAGAACAGTTTCGTTTGTGTCGGGGAGGGGCACATCGGCCAAATCGCACAGCGTCGCGAACAGGTCGCACAGGTTCACGTTCTCGTCCACGACGCGCGGCGCGAACCGTTTGGGCCAGCGAATAATCAGCGGCACGCGAACAGATCCCTCGAAAAAGCTGGTCTTTTCCCAGATGCCGTGTTCGCCCAACATCTCGCCGTGATCCGAGGTGTAAACGATAATCCAATCGTCCAAATCCTGCCCGACGTTTTCCAGCTCGCGCAAAACACGGCCATAATGCGAATCCACCGTTTCGATCATGCCATAATAAGTCGCCGTCGCGCGGCGAATATCGCGTGGCGTGGCTTCAACGTTTGGGCCAGCCTGTGTTTTTTGCAAAGCCGCATGGTCGAAACGCGGGTGCCCGACGTTAATCGGCACGCGGTTGAGGTAATAGTTGAACTTTTCCGCGTCGGTAAAAAACGGATAATGCGGTTGTAGCAAACTCAGCTTCAGGCAGTGCGGCAAATGTGAAGTCGGACGGTCACAATGCGGCGCGACGAAGGTATCCTCGATCCAATCGAGCGCGGCTTGGGTCGCGCGTTCGTCGAAGCGTTGGTAAACGCCGTGACCGATGCCCGCCTGCTCAATCTCTTGCTGATTGCTCCATTTGCCCGTGCCCGCCTCGGCTTTCAGGTCGGCGATTCCTTCGGCGCGCAAGCCTTCGATGTGGCGTGACGTGACAATCGGGCGCAATACGATTTGTCCAGCCCTGCATTTGGTCAGCGCCGGTGTGATGCAGTTTGCCGCTACACGTCGTCTGATAGCCCCACTGCGACAGGCGCCGCGCCCACGTCATCGAAAACGGCGGCAGGTCGTCGCCAAAGGCTTCGCAGCCGCAGTCGCGCGGGAACTGCCCCGCCATCAACGCCTGACGCCCAGGAATGCAAATCGGGCTGGGCGTGTAGGCGTTGCGAAAGACTACGCCGGTGCGCGCCAGCTCGTCCAAAACGGGCGTGCGGATGACGGTGTTGCCTTCGGTGCCGGTCACGTCGGGCCGGTGTTCGTCGGACATCAAGAACAAAATGTTGGGGCGCTTGGGCATGAGAGAAAGCCAGTAAAACAAAATTCGCCGTTGGCTTCATGCCGCCGAACCCAAGCCAACGGCGCATGAGAGTCACCATCAGAAGTTTCTGCAACTGGTGGTTCTGAGGGATTGATCCCTTCCGTGAATCGCCCGATTCAATCGTCGTCGCTTACTTGCGGAGGCGACACCAACTGCAACGCTTCGGGCACGTTCAACTCTTCGTAAACCTCAGCGAGCGGCAGTTCGATTTGCAGATCGGGAAACTGCAAAACGTCGGAGTGGAGCGTGTAAGTGCGCAAGAGCCAGCCGTCGCTCTGGCGGCGAAAATGATCGACATAGATGCGGTCGGGTTCGATGAGAATATAGTCGGTTAAAGTCTCGATGCGGCGATAATCTTTGAATTTATCGGCGCGGTCGTATTCGGCGGTTGAGGGCGAAAGCACTTCAAAGATAACGCTGGGCGTCAACAGGAGTTGGTCACCTTTGCCCTCGAATCGCGATGGCGGACAGAAAATCACCGCGTCGGGATAAAAAGTGTTGCCCGTCTTTTGGACTTTCACCTTCTGCTCGCTGGAGTGCGCACTGCAAGGTTTGCCGCTCAAGCGGTTCCCCGCGTGCCGCACCAAATTAGAACAGACGCGCGTATGGTTGAAAGTGCCGCCCGCCATCGCGTAGGGAATGCCATGAACCAATTCGTGCCTGACCTCCGATTTCTCTTCCATCGCCAGATATTCGGCTTCCGTCCAGGTTTCAAGTTGAAGTTGTGCGCTCATAATTTTGTCTCTTGCGGTTGAGTTTACCTTTTGGTTCATACTTAGACTTCTCATGATTCAATCCAAAGCCGCCGTTTTCCAGGGCATCAATCAGCCCCTGCTCGTGACCGAAATCGAAGTAGACGATCCCCGCGCGGGCGAAGTAATGATTAAGCTCGACGCCACCGGTTTATGCCATACCGAGATTTGGTATATGGCGGGCGGCGACACCACAACGCGCGCCAATTCCATTCTGGGCCACGAAGGTTGTGGGACGGTCGTCAAAGTCGGCGAAGGCGTCAGCGAACTGAAGGTCGGCGACCGCGTGGTGCCGATTTACATTCCCGAATGCGGCGAATGTCGCGAATGTCTGGGCGGCGTCAGCAACTTATGTTCGGCGCTCGACGACGCCTATTTTGGCGGTTCGATGAACGATGGCACCATGAGATTTCATAAAGATGGCGAAGATTTGCATCACTTCATGCTGACTTCGACCTTTAGCCAATATACCGTCGTGCATCAGGAAGCCGTCGCCAAAGTGCGCGATGACGCGCCCGCTCACGTCGCGGCGCTCTTCGGTTGCGCCGTCACGACCGGCATCGGCGCCGCGCTTTATACCTCGAAAGTCAAAGCCGGTAGCAAATGCGCGGTTTTTGGCGTTGGCCCGATTGGGCTCAACGTGTTGCAGGGCTGCAAACTGGCGGGCGCCGAAATGATTATCGCTGTTGATCTCAACGACGAACGGCTCGAACGCGCGAAGGAATTCGGCGCGACGCACACCCTTAATCCGACCAATGGTGATTCTGTGCAGATGGTGAAAGAGCTGACCGGCGGCGGCGCGGATTATACCTTTGAGGCGACCGGCAATACCAAAGTGATGACGCAGGCACTCGAAGCCGCGATTTACGGCGGCGGCGTCTGTTGTCTGATTGGCGTCGCCAAAACCGGCGAGACGATGGAAATCACGCCGCGTTTGCTCATCGCGGGCCGCAAACTCATCGGCACGGCGTTTGGCGGTTGTCGCGGCAAAACGCAGTTGCCGGAGCTAATTGACCTTTATATGAACGGCGAAGTCAAGGTGGACGAACTGATTACCGAGGTAATTCCGCTCGCAAAGATTAACGAGGCGTTCGAGGATATGAAGCGCGATTCGGGCTATCGTTATGTGGTGGATTACAGCTTGTAAAAGAATTTGGTCGAATAAAATAGAAGTTACGCAGTTGGGTTTGCGCTCGTGAACCGCGCGCGTGAGCAAGCGGGCCATGACGCTCAGGGCAGAGTTAAGGCGTTCTGGCAATTCTGACGGCCCGCTTGCTTACGCGCGCGGTTCACGAGCGCAAACCCAACCGCGTAATTCCTACAAACAAAAAAGGGACGCTCCGCACAGAGCGTCCCTTTTTTGCGATTGTCTTCAATGCAGTGGCGTAGCGCCGTCGAGGTGAAGTTCTTTGCTCTTGTCGGCGACGAACATCGGCAAAGTTGGCGTGTCAAGTTCGGGAGCAGATTCGACTTCGACATCGCGCAACTGGCGTTCGATGGCGCGGCTGCGTTTGCGAGTTTCGTCTATTTTGCTGGAGGCTTCAGTGAGCTTTTTCTGCACGGCATCCAAAACGTCGCCGTATTTGCCGAACTCGGTTTTGACTTTGCCAAGTGTGCCCCACACTTCGCTCGAACGCTGTTGAATCGCGAGGGTGCGAAAGCCCATTTGCAGCGCATTGAGAATCGCCGCCAACGTCGTCGGCCCGGCGACGGTAATGCGGCATTCGCGCTGCAAACTGTCAATCAGGCCTGTGCGCCGGATGACTTCGGCATACAAACCTTCGGTCGGCAGAAACAGAATCGCGAAGTCGGTTGTATGCGGCGCGCAGACGTATTTGCCGCAAATCTCCTGCGCGCTCTTTTTGATTTGCGCTTCCAACTGTTTGCCCAAACTATCGATTTCGTCTTTGTCGCACTTCTCGTGCGCCTCCAACAAACGCGTGTAATTCTCCTGCGGAAACTTGGCGTCAATCGGCAGCCACACCACGTCCTGCGCTTCGTCCTGACCGGGCAAACGAATCGCGAATTCAACGCGGTCGTTGCTGCCCGGAATCGTCGCCACGTTGGTGTCGTATTGCGCCGCCGTCAGCATCTGTTCGAGCAGGTTGCCCAACTGAATTTCGCCCCAGTTGCCGCGCGTTTTGACGTTGCTCAAAACCTTTTTCAAATCGCCGACGCCGTTGGCCAACGTCCGCATTTCGCCCAGGCCAGCGTGAACCAATTCCAAACGCTCCGAGACGAGTTTGAAAGATTCGCCCAAACGCTCGTTGAGCGTGCCCTGCAATTTCTCGTCAACGGTGCGTCGCATCTCTTCCAACTTCAGCGTGTTGTCGTCTTGCAACAGTTGCAAACGATCATCTACCGTCCCGCGCAAATGTTCGGCGCGCGTGTCGGCGTTTTGGGCGATGGTATCCATGCGCGCGGCGAACGAGTCGAACTGTCCACGTTGCGCCTCGCCCGCCGCCGCGAAGTTTTTGGCGACCGCATCGGACAAGTGCCCCAACGCTTCGTGCAATTCCAGGCGCGCCTGACGAGTCGTCTCGTTGTCCGCCGTGCGCTTGGCGTCCCAGTTTTGTCCGGCCTCTTTTTGCAACGCTTCCAAACGCTCCACGATGGCATCGTCCAACGAGTGAATCTGGTCGGCGTTGCGCTCGCCCAGCGCGATTAAGCGCTTCTCGAATTGCTCGAAACGGCGGTCTTGTAATTCGGTCGCGTCGGTGACTTGCCGCGTGAGCGCGCCGCCAAATTTATTAAAAGCCTCGAACAGTTCAGTGCGCAACTGCGCTGCTTCGCCCTGACTGGCCGTGCCCGCACTCTCGATTTGTGCGGCCAAACTTTTGGAGAAGCCATCAAAATTGGCATTTAACCGTTCGGCCAGATGCTCGCGAAACGCCAGGTTATCGCGCTGTAAAACGCCGAACTGTTCCGCCAATTTACCCGCCGAGGCGCTGGCTTCGTCGCGTCCGGCGCGCGCCTGTTCGCCCGTTTCGCGACGGTTGCCAGCCATTTCGTCGCGCACGATGGTCTCCAAACGCTCCTGGCCCGTTTGCAAACCAGAGGCGGCGCCGACACTCGAACTCTGACGGCGCCAGACAATAGAAGTAAAAAGCAGGCCCACGACTTGTAAAGCCAGCACAACGGCGAGCAGAATATCGGTAAGAGGAAGAGGATTCATCAGATTTCTCGAAATTAAACGCGCTCCGTAACTACACCCGTGGCCCGTGAACCGCGCGCGTAAGCAAGCGGGCCGTTATGGTTTCGACTATGGTTTCGACAAAGTAAAAGTGTGTCGTGAGCGATATGGCCCGCTTGCTTACGCGCGGTTCACGGGCCACGAGTGTAGTTACCGCGCTTCTATTTTAGCGCGAATGGGAAATTCGTGCGATGTCAAATCGGTTTTTCTCAAATCCTACCTCGCAGGTATACTTTGGCGTTACAACGTGCAACCCGCGCCGGTTCTGAGGCGTTAAAGGTTGGATTTAGACAATGACCGAGACATTTCATCTTTCGCATTTGCGCGAACTCGAAAGCGAGGCGATTTACGTTTTGCGCGAGACCGCCGCACAATTCGAGAACCCTGGCCTGTTGTTTTCGGGCGGCAAAGATTCCATCGTGATGGCGCATCTGGCGGCCAAAGCGTTTCATCCGGCGCGCCTGCCGTTTCCGCTCGTCCACATAGATACCGGCCACAACTTCGCCGAAACCATCAAGTTTCGCGACCAATTCGTGCGCGATTATGGCGCGCGCCTCATCATCGGCAGCGTGCAGGATTCGATTGACGCGGGCACCGCCACCGAAGAGACCGGCCCGACCGCTTCGCGCAACGCTATCCAAACCGTGACGCTTTTGGAGACCATCGAAAAATACGAATTCGATGCCTTATTGGGCGGCGGGCGGCGCGACGAAGAAAAGGCGCGCGCCAAAGAGCGCTTCTTCTCGCACCGTGATGCGTTTGGGCAATGGCAGCCGAAGAATCAGCGGCCCGAATTGTGGAACATCTTCAACGGGCGCAAGAATTACGGCGAGAATTTCCGCGTGTTTCCGCTTTCCAACTGGACGGAAATGGACGTGTGGCAATACATCCGCCAAGAGCAGATTCCGTTGCCGAATTTGTATTTCTCGCACTCGCGCAAAGTCATCCTGCGCTCCCGCGCGTGGCTCGACGCCGAAAGCGGTTTCGTTTCGCCCCAGCCCAACGAGACGATTCAAGAAAAAGTCGTGCGTTTTCGCACCATTGGCGATGTGACTTGCACCGGCGCCGTCGAAAGCCGCGCCGATTCCCTCGATGACATCGTGGCCGAAGTCGCCGCCGCGCGTCAAACCGAACGCGGCACGCGCGCCGACGACCAACGCAGCGAAACCGCGATGGAAGATCGCAAACGCGAAGGATATTTCTAAATCTCCGCATCATGCAGGGACATGGCTTGCCATGTCCGAAAGTCGCAATCGCGATATTTTTCGGCGGCTCAAACATTGCGGACATGGCAAACCATGTCCCTACGATAAAGAACAATGGACTTACTCCGATTCTCCACTTGCGGCAGCGTGGACGACGGCAAATCAACGCTGATTGGCCGTCTGCTTTACGACTCCAAGAACATTTTTGAAGACCAACTCGAAGCCGTCGAGAAATCTTCCACCAAGCGCGGCGACGATTACGTCAACCTCGCGCTGCTCACCGACGGCCTCAAAGAAGAACGCGAACAGGGCATTACAATTGACGTGGCTTACCGCTACTTTGCCACGCCCAATCGCAAGTTCATCATCGCCGATTCGCCCGGTCATGTGCAATACACTCGCAACATGGTAACCGGCGCTTCTACGTCACAGTTGGCCATCGTTTTAATTGATGCTCGCAAAGGCGTTATCGAACAAACTCGGCGCCATTCTTTTATCGTTAATTTGCTGCGCATTCAGCACGTCGTTTTGGCGGTTAATAAAATGGATTTAGTTGATTGGAGTCAGGAACGATTCGACGAAATCGTCGCCGAATATCGAGCCTTCGCCGAGCAGTTGGGCAACCTGCACGACATCACCGCGATTCCGATGGCGGCGCTGCACGGCGACAACGTGGTCGAGCCGTCACAAAACCTGAGCTGGTATGACGGCCCGACGTTGTTGCAACACCTGGAAACCGTCGAAATTAGCGATACCATCAACCACGAAGACGGGCGTTTTCCCGTTCAATGGGTGATTCGCCCGATGAGCGAGCAATACCACGATTTTCGCGGTTACGCCGGTCGCGTCGCGGGCGGCACGTTTCGGCCTGGCGACGAAGTCACGGTTTTGCCGAGCGGTTTGAACACGCGTGTAAAAACGATTCACACCGCCGAGGGCGATTTGGACGAAGCGTTCGCGCCGCTTTCGGTTTCGCTGACTTTGGACGACGAAATTGATATTTCACGCGGTGACATGATCGTGCCGAGCGACAATTTGCCTCAACACGCCAGCGAGTTCCACGCGATGATTTGTTGGTTCTCGCCCAAAAAGTTAATTCCCAAGGGCAAGTATCATCTGCGCCATACCACCAGAGATGTGCAAGCGATGGTCGCGGGTATCGATTATAAGGTGGACATTAATACTTTGGAAGAGATGGATAACGATGCGCAATTTGTATTAAACGACATCGGCAAAATTCGGGTTCGCACGGCGGCGCCCCTCTTCTTCGATTCGTATCAGCGCAACCGCAATACCGGCAGCTTTATCTTGATTGACGCGGGCACCAACGAGACGGTCGCGGCGGGCATGATTTGTTGAGTTAGCCACAAAGGACACAAAGAGCGCACAAAGGGGCACAAAGAGGGACGAAGAAAATAACTTGTAAAAGCAAGACTATAAAAATAGTTCTTTTCCGTTTTATTTTCTTCGTTCTGCTTTGTGCCCCTCTGTGTGTCCTTTGTGGCTATTGAGTTCAAACGTCGAATTCGCGAATCAAAGCCACATTTTTGGCGTGCTTCCAATCGAAGAAGCGCCACCAATTTTCCATATCCGAGGGCGGCGGCACCTGCTTAACGATCTCTTCATCGCTCAAGCCGTCTTCGATAAGCGGCGGCACGGCGGCCATCATTTCCTCGAAATAACTCTCGAAGCGGCGGATGCAATCCATATCCAAACTCGGCCCGTGACCGCAAATAATCGCGTCCACATCGTAGCTCTGAATAATCTGAAAAACCTCGCGCAAACGGGCGACTTTGGGCGGCGTCGGCTCGCACGGAATCAGGCCCCAGCCGAACAAATCGGCGATGTGCAAAACGCGCGCGGCGGGAAAATGCAGAATCGTATCCCACGGCGTGTGCGTGCCGCCGACCCAACGCATCTCGACGACTTGATTGCCTGAACCGTATAATTTGGCGGTGTCGGGATAGGTAATATCGGGTTTGCCGTCCCAATCGCCCGCGCTGTCGGCGCATGATTGATGCGCGATAACCGGCGCGCCCTCGCGCTTCCACTGCGGATTGCACGCGATGTGATCGGCGTCCCAATGCGTAGTGACGACGTATTTCAACTCTTGTCCGGTCGTCTCTTTGATGAGATTTCGCACGACATCGGCTTGATCGGGGTCTTCCAGAGCGTCAATCACGGCGGCGCTATTGCCTAAATCAACCCAGCTAATGTTATCAACGGCGACGCGTAGCCACACGCCGGGGCCGACTTCTTTGACTTCGTTCTCTTTCCATTCGTAGGGATTTGCCATAGACGGCAAGTTTAGCTACAAAGAGTAATCAACCGCAGGGAATGAAGAGGCGCTGAGAGCAACAGAACCCTCTTCATTCCCTGCGGTTGATTACTCTTTGTGGCTATTTCACGTTTCCTCGCGCCGCCGAAACGCGCGTTTTGCCAAACTCTTTTGCAACCTTCGTGACGACTTCTGCCCCACCCCAACAAATCACCCAATCCGCGCCCGCCAGTAAAGCTGGCGGTTTGCTCATCATCGACCGTTTCGTCGGCAAGCTCGTCGTCGGCGCGACGTTGGGCGCGGCGGGCTGGTTTCTCGGCATTTTGCTCATCGCCATCGTCATCACCGGATTGCAGAAGCTGGTGACCAACGCGCTCAGTCCGGGCGAAATGCTCATTTTCGTGGCGCTGCAACTGCCACGCATGATCGTGTTTGCGCTCCCGATGGCGACTCTATTTGGCAGCGTGCAAGCGTTCGCGGCCTTATCGCGGCAGGGCGAAGCCGTCGCTTTGGGTGCGGCGGGCGTCAGTCTGGTGCGCATGATTCGCGCGCCCTTGATCTGGGCGGCGATTTTGACGCTGGTTAGTTTCGGGTTGAGCGAATTGTTGGTGCCGCCGCTCGAACGCTCGAAGGATTCGATTCTGGTTTCGCATCTGACAGCGAGCGTGGGCAAAGGCGGCTTTCGCTATCAAGACCCCGGAGCCGACGAAGATTTGCCGCTACAAACTTTGGTGCAAGCGAAGAGCTTCGATTTCGAGAAACGAACTTTGAATCAGCCGCGCGTGCAAATTTTCGATGACGATCAGAAGTTGAAACTGCAAATCGTGGCGCAGTCGGCGCAGTGGACGGGCAAAAATTGGATGTTGAACAATGGAGTTTTGACGCGCTTTCCGCCACCGAGAAATGGCGAACTCTCGATGCCCGAAGCCTCGGAATTCCCGACGCTTTCCATCGAACTACCCGCGCCCGAATTCCTGAATCGCAGCGCCAACAGCCTGTCCACACGACTGGCTCGCGGCGATTTCCTGATGATTTCGCTGCCCGAAGTTTTCGCTTATCGTCGCACCATCGCCGCGCAGTTGCCGCTCGCGACAACCGACGCTGAGCGCGCGCGCACGGAAAAGCTGGTCAAAAGCGCGACGTTTGGCATTCACGAGAAAATCGCCGCGCCTTTAATCTGCTTCGCCTTCGCCCTGGTCGGCTTGCCGTTGGGCTTGCACTCGCCGCGTTCGGGCGGCGGCGCATTGGGACTCTCGTTCGTGGTGTTGGTCGTCTACTACGTCATCTTGACGTGGTGCTCGACATTGGGACGACCGGGCGCGGTCAATCCGGTTGCGATGGCTTACACGCCTTTGGTGTTAATTTCGGCGATTGGCTGCGGGCTGGTGTGGCTGCGTAACCGGTGAAGAATCAATCGCAGAGGACGCGGACGTTCTTCCCTCACCCGAAGGGAGAAGGATACCGCAGCCCAAAGTTTGAAGATAGCTCTTTACGGTTATGCTCTCAAACTTCCTTCTCCCTTCGGGAGAGGGTGCGGGTGGAACGAAGGCAGGTGAGGGAAGAACGTCCGCGCTTTCTGCGGTTGATTAATAAGGTTAAAAATCGCCAGCAAAATTACTCTTCTAAGCGGCTTCTCAGGGTAAACGAGCGCCGCCTGTGTTATCTTTAAGCGCGACGTTATGGCAGTTTCCCCTCCGACTTCGGCATCGCAAACCCGCGACTTTGCCTCCACAAAGCCCTCGTTCTGGCGACGGACGCCGCTGGTTTTGGCGGTTTTGCTGGGCGCGTCGCTGCTGTTATTGCTGTGGCAACTGGGCGCCTACGGTCTGATTGACGTGGACGAGGGCCGCTACGCCGAAGTGCCGCGCGAAATGTTGGTGACGGGCGATTGGCTGACGCCACGCCTCAACTTCGTCAACTTTTTCGACAAGCCGCCCTTGCTTTACTGGGGCATCGCCGCCACTTACGCGATTGTAGGCGTCAGCGAATGGGCCGCAAGATTTGTCCCCGCGCTTTCGGCGCTACTGGGCATTATCGCGGCTTACGCCTTGGGACGTCGGATGTTCGGGCTGCGCGCCGGATTTTTGAGCGGCATCATTTTGTTGACCTGCCTGATGTGGACGGTGATGGCGCGCGTGGTCTTGACCGATATGGTCGTCTCGTCGCTGGTCTTTTGCGCTTTAGCAACGTGGTGGCTGGCAATTTCGGAATCTGATGCGCGGCGCCGCACCGGATTTCTGGCGCTGTTCTGGATTTGCCTGGGCTTGGGAATGCTCGCCAAAGGCCCGGTCGCGCCGGTGTTATGCGGCGGCGCTGTTTTCTTTTATTTGCTGATCTGCAAACGCTGGCGCGACTTAAAAAAGATGGGCTGGATGTGGGGTTTGCCGTTGTTCATCGCGGTCGCGGCGCCCTGGTATCTCGCGATAGCGGCGCGGCATCCCGAATTCAACAACGCGTTCTGGTTCGAGCAAAACTTCGCGCGCTTCACCGGCGCCATCAGCAAAGTTGACCATTCGGAAGGCCCGCTATTCCTATTGCAATATCTGCCGTTGGTGATATTTCCGTGGTCGGTGTTCGCCCTACCCGCTTTGTTTTTCGGGTGGAAACGGTTGTGGCCCGTGCGTTCGGAAACGCAGCGCGCCGCCATATTCTTGTTGTGCGCGTTTGCGTTCGTGATGTTGTTCTTTTCGGCGTCGGAGAGCAAGCTCATCACCTACATTTTGCCGGTCGTGCCGCCGCTCGCGATTGGGTTGGCGGCTTACTTCGACCGCCTGTTAAACGCGCCGAAACTGACGACGTTTGCTGGAATTTGCGGTGGGATTTTCGCGGCGATTTTGCTCATCGGTGGCAGCGTCGCGTGGTTTGTGGCGCCCGCCAAACTCGACCCGATTGGCGCCAACGACTTCATCAGCCACGTCGCCGCGCTCGCGTTATTTTGGTGGGGGATGGCGCTCGCCTGGGCAGTCGGGAAGCGCAACATCGGCGTGCTGTTTGGCGCGACGGCGGGCGGTTACGCGTTGTGCTTTTTGGTTGGCATGACCTTAGTCGCCGAGATCGCGCCCGGCATTACTACGGCGCCGCTCGTCGCGCAGATTAAGCCGGGCATCGGGCGCGACACCGAAATTTTGGCCATCGGATTTTCGCAAAGTCTACCGTTTTACACCGGCAAACGGATGCGCGTGATGGGCACGCCCGACGAACTGCGTCACGCCAAAGCGTATCTGTCCGAGGCCGAACGGAAGCGTTGGTTTTTCCAAATCGTGCCCGATTTGCGGCGCCTGATGCTAAGCGAAACGCCGACGTATTGCGTAATTCGGCGCAATAAATTTCTGGGCTACGAAGCGCGCGCCGCGCTCGCGCTCGAAAACACACGCGACCAAATCTTCGAGGTCGCGAGCAACGACCGTTTTATCATTATCGCCAACGCCGCCGCCGCGCGGTTGACGCCTCCGATGCAGGGCGAAACCGGCTTCGACAAAACGCGCCGCGAAGTCGCGGCGCTCGATGCGCGCGGGCGCCAAACTCTGCTCGACAAAGGAAAATCCGATTAATTTGACTTCTTCTAAAAACGTCTTCTGGGGTTGGCTCGGCCTACTCGCTTTGTGCGGCTTTACCTTCTTTCTGGGATTGGGCGGCTTACCATTGACCGGCCCCGATGAACCGCGTTACGCGGAAATCGGGCGCGAAATGTTCGCGTCGGGCGATTGGATCACGCCGCGCCTCAACGGATATTTGTGGCTCGAAAAACCGATCTGGCTTTACTGGGGCCAGGCAATTTCTTATCATCTGTTCGGCGTAAACGAGTTCGCCGCACGCTTTCCGTCGGCACTGTCGGCGCTCGTCACCGTGCTGTTTGTGGCGTTTGCCGTCGGCAAATTGGTGTCGCGGCGCTGGGGCATTTTAGCGGGCGCGGTTTTGGCGACGAGCGCGTTTTGGTTCGCCCTCGCGCGCGCCGCCTCGACCGATATGGGATTGGCCTGCGCGATTGCCGTCGCGGTATTGGCGGGCCATCTGGGCATCAACGCTCAGGGCCGCGCGCGGACGGGATATTGGCTGTTGTTCGCGCTCGCGCTGGGCGTTTCGATGCTCGCCAAAGGTTTAGTTGGTATCCTGCTGATTTGCCTGATTACGGGCGTTCATCGCTTACTGATGAAACAGCCGATTGGCCGGTCGATGCGGCGCAACTCGGCGCTGTTGTGGGGCGGAATATTGGTTTTCGCGCTCACTGTCGCGAGTTGGTATGTGCCGGTCACCATGATAAACGGCATGACTTTCATTGACGAATTTTTCGTCAATCATCATTTCAAGCGCTTCTTCGAGAACGAGTTCCATCATCTGCAACCGCCTTACTTTTACCTGCTCGTGGTGCTGGCCGAATTGCTGCCCTGGCCCTTCTTTTTGGCGGGCGGTTTGGCGCGCCTGAAACGATTGGGCGCGCGCGACGACGCGCGCGGCGACTTGCTGCTTTTGGCGTGGGTGTGGGCCATCGTGCCCATCGCGTTCTTCTCGGTTTCCAAGTCGAAGTTGCCTTCGTATATTCTGCCGTCGCTACCTCCTCTGGCGATAATTATCGGCTGGGAACTCGAACGCATCTGGCGCGGCGAAGTAGATATTTGGGGCGTAATCGGCGTCGGTTTTACTTCGCTGATTGCGGCAATCGTGGGCATCGGTTTCGCGGTTTACGTCTTCCAAGATGGCGTCTCCATCGCCGGTTGGGGATTCCTCGGATTGGTGTTGCCGCCGCTTTTGGGGCTGGGCGCTTTGGTGGCGTTTCTGCTCAAAAAGCGCGAACTGGCAATGAGCGCGACCATGACTTTAACCGCGAGTATCGCCCTTGCGGCGGTAGTTTTGTTGTTCGGCCATCTCGGCCCGAAGATGAGCAAAGCGCAACTCGCGACACAGGCGTTCCAGGCGTTAAAGCAGGGTGAGAGCATCGTTTATTATCGCAAGGTCAAGGAATACGCGCCAGTGTTTTACGCGCGCGGACGAGTGCTTTATTATCAGCAGGTCAACGACGCCGACAAGCAGCCGATTGCGGGCAGAAGCACGCTCTTGCCGCCGGGCACGCTCTCGACGGGCGATGAAGTGGACGCTCTGACGCCCGATGAACTGATGCTGGCGATTAACCAATCGCCGACGCACGCGGTCGTCGTGATTACCGAAGAAGCGGGCGCCGTTGAGTTGGCGAGCGAGGCGCGGTTTCATACCGAACTGATTCGCAAGCAGGGCAAAGTGATGGCGTTGCGAGTCGAATTGATTGGATGAGGCATCGTTACTACGTCCGTGCCAGCGAATAAATTCGCGGATAGAAGGCTAAAGCCGAAAGTCCGCCTTCGCGGACACAATGCGAATACACGTCCCCGCAGGGGGACGCTCGGCGGAACGCCTTCCAGCCGCGAATTTATTCGCTGGCACGGACGTAGTAATGTAAGCCTCACCCCAAATCGCCGCAGGCAAAGCGACCCGTGCGGTATTCCTGCCACATCGCGCCCAGCCATTCGTCGTTATAATCGGCTTGCAGCGCGCGCGCGATGAGCTCGAAATCGTCGGCGACATATCCGGCGATTTCGGCGTTGCCGCTGATGCCGTGCGCGCGCTTGAAGGCCCACTCGCGCAGTTCGTCAATGGTCACGCTTTTGGTTTGCAGTTCGGCCTCGACTTCGGCGTCCTGCACCGCGCTATAAACGCGCAGCCATTCGCTATCGAACGGATCGCTCTCGCGCGCCTCAAGCAAATCGTCGGCGAGGTCAGCATCGGAAAAATCTACTTTGCCCAGCAAATCGAGGGCGCGCGCCTGAGCGCTGAATTCGGAAACATTATCCATAAAAACGGGTTGAGCAGGATGCTTGCCGCTTTGCAAGGTGGCAGGTGGCAGGTAAATTCAGCGCTTTTTATCCTGTCATTTTCCGCCCTGACACCTGGTAACTGCCACCTGCCACCTTTTTCAATCCCAAAACCGAAACAATCTATAACCATCGCTCGCCAAACCTGGCGGCAAGCCCATTAAAGCGCCGATAAGTTGCACGATGCCGAAGAAGAAAATGTTGGCCTGCGGGATGAACCACAGCGCGCCGAACACGATATAAAAGCCCCACTGCGCCGCGCCGTCAATGCGCGTTTGTAGTTCGGACGGCAGAAAGGGCCGGATGATGCCGTAGCCATCGAGTGGCGGAACGGGGATTAAATTCAGCACAACCGCCATGATTTGCAGCAGACACAGAAACGCCAGCGCGGGCCAAAGTCCGCCCTGCGCGTCGGGCACGAACCGGAACGGTAGCGCCAGAACAAACGCCAGCAGCAAATTGGAAAGCGGGCCGCCCGCCGAAACCAGACTCATCCAGCGCGGGTCGCGGATGCGGCTGCGGTCAATCCAGACCGCGCCGCCCGGCAGACCGATGCCGCCAATCACCAGAAAGAAGATCGGCATCACGATGGAAAACATCGGATCGATGTATTTCAACGGATTGAACGAAAGATAGCCCTTCTCTTTGACCGAAGTGTCGCCGCCTTCGTAGGCGAGGCGCGCGTGCGAGTATTCGTGCAGACACAGCGAGAAAATCCAGCCCGCCAGCACGAACAAAAAAGTTTGAAGTCCCAGACTCATGTAAAAGGAAGTTAAGCAGATTCGATGGCGTTCACCGCATCGTTTAACTCGCGAAACTTTGCGGCCAACGCCGTTGGCGGATAATGCGCGTTCAGCCCGCTTGGGTTGGGCAACACCCAAATTTTCGTGTCGCCAATGGTTTGCCTCTGCCGCCCGATTGTGGCGCGCGGTTCGTCGAACGCGATGCGATAGGCGCCGATGCCCAGAATCGCCAGCCATCGCGGGTTATAACGTTCGATTTTGGCGATGAGGATGGGCGCACTCGCGCGCAGTTCGTCGTTGGATAAGTCGGCGGCGGCGACCGTCGCGCGCGCGGCGACGTTGGTCAGGCCCAATCTGTAATCGAGCAATTGCGCGTCATCGGCGGGCGCGATTTGGTGGGGAGTGAAGCCGCCCTGATGCAAGGCGCGCCAGAAGCGATTGCCGGGCCGCGCGAAATGATGGCCGACGACCGCCGAATAAACGCTGGGATTGATGCCGCAGAAAATCACGCGCAAATCGGGCGTGATGATGTCGGGCATCAGCGCGCCGACGGCGTCGCATAATTGGTCGGGCGTGGGTTTTTTCATAAAGTGTCAGGTGTCAGGATGTTTTGCATATACGGCGAAAGTGAAAATCTCGTTCCCTGCCGCCTGAAAACTGCCACCTTGACTGGCGTCCGCCTTGCAACATTAGCGCGCCATTATGTGCGGACGATTTACTCTTCATCACAGCGCCGACGAAGTCGCGCAACGCTTTGGCACCCAGGAAACTCTGTTCGAGTTTCCCAAACGCTACAATATCGCGCCGATGCAACCTTTGGCCGTCGTTACGCGCAACGCTCACGGCGACGATAAGCGTTTGCTCGAAGGTTATCGCTGGGGTTTGGTGCCGTCGTGGGCCAAAGACGATGCCATCGGCGCCAAAATGATCAACGCGCGCGGCGAAACTTTGGCCGAAAAGCCGTCGTTTAAAAACGCGCTCAAAAGCCGCCGTTGCCTGATTCCCGCCGACGGATTTTTCGAATGGAAAACCATCGGGCGCACCAAACAGCCGCATTATATTCGTTTCACCGACAACCGTATCTACGCCTTCGCCGGATTGTGGGACGAATGGAACGGCCCCGGCGACGCGCCCCTACGCACCGCCACCATTATTACCGGCGATCCCAATCCTTTACTCAGGGCGCTGCATCATCGGATGGCGGTGATTCTGAAGCCGCAGGACGAAGCGATCTGGCTCGACCCCAGAGTTTCGGCGCAGGACGCTTTGCAACTATTGCAGACTTATCCCGACGACGAACTGGAAGCGTTCGCCGTTGACCGCAAAGTCGGCAACGTCGCGTTTGACGACGCGGCCTGCATCGCGCCGATTGAGGAAGAAAAACAGGCTCAATTGTCGTTGCTTTGAATTTCGCGGAAAGTGCGGACTTTCCGCGAAATCATTTTGACTTCGGTCTCATCCACGCCCATTGCATCGGCTCGGCACGTTCGTCCAGAGCAATCGCGCGCTGTTCGGGCGCCAAAATTTCCAGTTCGGCATAAAGCGATGGATCGGGTTGAGCGCTATTAATTAACGTAATTTCGTGCGTCGCCGCGAACCGTTGTGTCAACGTCTCGGTCACGCCCGCGCGCAGGAAATCGTGCAGTTCGACGACGATATCGGCCTGTTTCAGCGCCGGAATTTGCTCGATGTTCAGCAACTCCACTTCGGCGCCTTCACAGTCGCAAATCACCAGAGCACGGCCTTTGATAACGCTCTTGAGCGCCGCGACATCGCATTCTCCCAGCACTTCGACGCGATTGGAAACGCCGTTCTTGATCGACAGCTCGCGGCACAGCAGACGCGCTTCGGCGTCCATGTCGAAGGCGATAACCTGGGGTTGATTCGGCAGATGTTTGGCCAGGCCGACGGCGTAATAACCTTCGGCACAACCGATGTCCACCACCAAATCGTAAGCGTTTTTCAAGACCTGCGCCCACACTGGGTGAAGCTCGCGTTCATAGGAGCCGACGAGCTTGGGCGCCAAAGCCGAACCCGCCGCTTTGCGCGTATAATTCAGGCCGGCGAACGGGCCGTTCATCACGCGGTAACCATTTTGGGCGGCCAGAGCGACCGCGATGGGATTGGGGCGACCGGGCACGCGCTGCGAGTAACTGCCCGGCATGGCGCGCGCGATAACTTGTTTAAACAACGATTTCATGATTGGCAAATTCACCTTCAGTTTAGCGTTTACAACTCACGTCAAAATTTTGACTTGCGGGCAAACGACATCGCTCACTAACCTTTTAAACTCCAACCCATGAACCCGCGTTTGCGTCGCCTCCACATTTCGCGCACCGACTCGCCAGACGGCGAAATTCTCGTTTTCCACGATCCCGCTGGCTACGCGCCCGACCTCGCCCTTGACGCCGGGTTCGCGCCTTTATTGGCGCTGATGGACGGCTCGCGCAGCATCGAGCAAATCGCTCAAATCGTGCGCCAATCCGACCCCGAAATGCCCGACGATTGGCTCGCCGAATTCGTCGCCGAACTCGACGAACATCTGTTGCTCGATTCGCCCCATTTCGCCAGACAACGCGACGCCCGCGAGAGCGATTGGCACAATATGGGCGTCCGCCCCGCCGCCTTTGCCGGACGCTCGTATCCCGACAAACCCGCCGACCTCAACGAATTTCTGGTCGCCAAACTCGCGCAGGGCGAAACGCGCTTGCCCGCGCGCGCCTACCAACCCGAAGACGTGCGCGGCATCGTCACGCCGCACATTGATTTTCATCGCGGCGGCCATGTCGAGACGGCGTCTTACGCGCCGCTCATCGAAAACGTGCGCGCCACGCAAAAACCGTTCGACACGCTCGTCGTCTTCGGCATCGCGCACGCGGGCGTGAGCTATCCGTTTTGCGCCCTTGATAAAGATTTCGCGACGCCCCTCGGCACGATGAAATGCGACCAAGCCTTCGTCGCTGATTTAGTCGAACGCGTCGGGCCGCAATTGTTGGCCGAGAGTTTGGTTCACAAAGACGAACACTCCATCGAGTTTTCGGCGGTTTTGTGCCAGTATTTTCCCGAACTGAAATCGAGTCAAATCGTGCCAATACTCTGCGGTGGATTCTGGGAATCGTTGCGTAGCGGCGGCGCGCCCGAAAGCGCCGAATCGCAAGTCGGCGCGTTCATCGAAGCCTTGCGTGAAGTAACGCAACAGCACAAAGCGGCGGGGCGCAAAATCGGTTTTATCGCGTCGGTTGACGGCGCGCACGTCGGCACGCAGTTCGGCGACGACACGCCTTTAACGCCCGCGAAACTGCGCGAAATCGCGCGCGAAGACCGGCGTTGGTGCGCCGCCATCGAAGCGGGCGACCGCGCCAGTTTGCATCAACATTTCGCGCGCGACGGCAACCGTTTCAACGTGGACGCGCATCCGGCGCTTTACACGATCATGGCGGCGTTTCCCGATTTGCGCGGGCAATTATTGGATACCGATCAGGCGTATCACAAAGGGCCGAACATCGTGGTGAGCTTTGCGTCGCTTGCGCTGTTCGAGCCGAGCGAGTAAAACCTTAGTATGGATTCCGTTACTGGTGCGCCTTTGGTCGCGCGTTTTCAGTTCACCAAGACCGATTCTCGCGCCTTTGGCGCCATCGCTCAGGGGCGCACCGACACCAGCGAGCGCGCCAACCGAAAATCAACGATCCTGATGAGTGGCGTCATGCTTGTCGGCGCCTCGTTGCCGTTTTTACTCAATCCCAAACGTGGCGAACTGTTGAGCGGCATCACAGAGATTTTCCAGTCTTCCAACGTCGCCTCGATTTTAGGTCTTGTGCTGCCTTTAATCGTGTTTGGCGCGTTCTGGACTTTCCTCATCGTCAATCAGAAGCGTGCGCAAAAGGCGATGCCCGCGTGGAACGAGCCAAGCACCATCACGCTCGACGAAACCAGCGTAACGCAACAGGCGGGAGCCTTTTCCAATCGCATCGAATGGCGCGGCTTCCAAAAAGTCGTGGCGACTGGCGATCATCTCTGCCTGTTTACCACCGATAACGACGGCTTCGTCGTGCCCCGCCGCGCCTTCGATTGCGACGACGCGTGGCAACGTTACGTCAATTTCGCCCGCCAGCACTGGCAGAAAACGCAACCCGCCATTCCGCCGATTGCCAACGCGTGAGCCACTGTTCAGGCCTACAGCGCTTCCTAAAAGCGCCTAAAAGAAAGCGCCGAAGTTCTTGTTTGGAGTGCGCCCGTGAGGGCGATTAGAGCTTAAATCGCCCTCACGGGCGCACTCCAAACGAAATCCCAAGCTCATTTATTTAGGCGCTCTAAATAGAAGGCTATATCAGGAAGCATTATCTTTCACGGCGGCATCGAGCGCGGCCTGCGTGATTTGCACATCGCCCGCGCTTTTGGCGGCGGCGACGATTTGGCGCGCCAGAAATGTATTGACCGGCGCCAGGGCGCTGAAATGATCGCGGCCTTTGACCTCGAAGAACTGAACCTTGGGATTGGTGTTGGCGATTTTCATCAAGCGCAGACTGTCGATGTTGCCGGTTTCGCCGTCGCCCTCGAAAACGTAGGTCGGCGTTTGGATGCCGCTCAACCAGCGCATGGGCGCGCGCAATTCCAACTCTTTGTCGTTGCTCACATCGAACGGCAAAAAGCCCGATTCGGTGCCGTAACCCGCGACATCTTCGACCGGGCCAAACGCGAAAATCGCGCGAAACGGGTTGGGCTGTTCGGCCACTAAAAGCGCTAAGGTGCCGCCCGTCGAATGGCCACCCAGATAAATCCGTTGCGGATCAACATACGACTGTTTGGCCAGAAACTTCGCCGCCGCCACGACATCATCGGCCTCGCCTAAAAAGCCCTCTTTGGCACCAGGGTTGTCGTTGCCGCCGCGCTGTGCCGGAACCATCATCACGATTCCAGCGTTGGCAAACTGCGCCGCGCTCTGATCGTTGTCGGGCGAGTTGGGCGACCACACATCGCCAATCGAATTGTTGTCGCCACCGGTAATCCACACGATGGCCGGATGCTTTTTGCCATCGCCCATGTCGCTCGTCAGATAGGCGCCGGTCGGCCCCGCGGCAGCCGGATACTTGATCAGTTTGATTTGGCCTGTCGGCGGCACATCGGCGGGCGTTTTATCGGCGGGCGCGGCGACGAGTTTGGTCTGGAACCCGCGCCGCGCATCGGCCAAAGTTTGAGCGGACACGGCAACGGGCGCGCTCGGCGGTGCGGCGTTGCAACCGGCCAACGCGACGACCAGAGAAAGACAACATAGAGGCGATTTCATAGGCATTTCATTTTAGCGCAACCCGCCATCCCACCCATCGCCAACGCCTGATTACACCACGTCGTCTTCGCTGCCCGCCACGATCTGCGCATGATTGAGCGCCGCCACCAAAGTCAAGCCGCCCACGACGTTGCCAATCAGCGTCGGCAACACGTAATGCCCCAACACGTTAAGCCAGCCGACGTGTCCTGCCGCCGCGTGGGTAAAAACCTCAATCGAACCGGCGATGATGTGACTGAAATGACCGATGGCGACGAAGTAAGTCACCAGAATAATCACGCCCACGCGCGCGGTTTGCGCGAACGGCAGCAACCACACCATCAGCGCAATCATCCACCCGGCGAATATGCCGCGCAGTAAGATGACTTCCCACGTCGGTTCGAGCGCCATGCGCGCCAAATCGTAAAAGGCTTCGGTGACTTTTGGCTCGAAGGCGGCGGTGTTGGCGATGACCAGAGAAACCAACAATCCGCCAAGCAAATTGGCGCCCAAAACGATGCCCCACAAGCGCGCGACGTTCTTGAAGCGCTTGACCGTTTTGCGCTGCAAGAGCGGCAAAATCGGCGTCAAAGTGTTTTCGGTAAACAGTTGCTGGCGCCCCAGAATCACGAACATAAAGCCCAATGAGTAACCGAACCCGTAAATCAATTTTGCCCATTCGGTGTCGGGCAAATAGGCTTTGAGCAGACCTTCGCCGATCATCGAGAAGCTCATCGAAAGTCCCGCCGCCAACCCCGACCAAAACAGCGACGACGAACTGCGCTCCAACTCGTCCTCCCCCTCTTTGAGGATGGTTTTATAGACCACCACGCCCGAAGGCGCGACGCGTTCTTTGGCTTCCTCTTCCTGTTGGCGGTGCTTCTCTTTTTTGTGCTGCGGACTGGCGCGCTCGCGTTCTTCTATATCTTCCGCGACTTCGGCGGGGAGTTCGGTTGGGGACATTGACGATTGTTGTTGCGGGAAGAGTGCCGCTTTGGGATAAAGGATGAAGGCTGCAAACCCACCAGTGTGGATTGTAACAGCGCCTCTCCCCCTTACGAAGGGGGAGATGTCGGAACGACAGAGGGAGTATGCGTCACGCCCGCTTTGCCCAATCGCAACGCCAACGTCCCATCGCGCGCCCTCAATCCGTCAAACTAACTCCACATTATGTCCGCCGAAATCCAAGCCGAAGCCCTTGCGTTACGCCACGAAATCGAGCGCGCCAATCGCGAATATTATCTCAACGATGCGCCCTCTTTGTCCGACGACGAATACGATGCTTTGATGCGTCGTCTGGTCGAACTCGAAGCCGCGCGCCCCGATTTGGTGACGCCCAACTCGCCCACGCAGCGCGTGGGCGCGCCGCTCGAATCGGAGTTCGCCAAGGTCAATCATGTGGTGCCGATGCTCTCGCTCAAAGACGTGCGCGGCGAAGACGAATTGTTGGAGTGGGAGAAAAGTATGCGCCGTCACGTTGCCCTGCCCGACGATGCGCCGGTTGAGTTCATCTGTGAGCCGAAAATTGACGGACTTTCTGCGGCCATCGTCTATGAAAACGGGCTTTACACGCGCGGCGTCACGCGCGGCAACGGGCAAATCGGCGAAGATGTGACCGCCAACATCCGCACCATTCGCGCGGTTCCGGCGCGCTTGCAGTTGGACGAGACGCCGCCCTTGTTTGAGGCGCGCGGCGAAGTGTTTATGCTGCGCTCCGAGTTCGATAAATACAACGAAAAGTTGGAGAGCGAGGGCAAGCCGAAACTGGCCAATCCGCGCAACGGTTCGGCGGGCGCCGTCCGCCAGAAAGACCCCAAGGAAACCGCCGTTCGTCCGCTCAACTTCTTCGCCTATACATTGGGCGCATCGGAAGGCGTGAACGTGAAGACGCAATGGGAGCTTTTGGATTATCTGGAAAAGGCCGGATTGCGCGTTAATCCGCTTCGCCGCACCTGCGCCAATATGGACGAAGTGCGCGAGTTCATCAAATGGTTCGAGGGCGAACGCAACAAACTCGATTACGCGACCGATGGCGTCGTCGTCAAGGTCAACGACTTCCATTTGCAGAACGAATTGGGCACCATCGGGCGCAATCCGCGTTGGGCGTGCGCGTTCAAGTTCCCGCCCGAAGAGGTGGTGACGAGCGTTCTCAACATTGATGTCAATATCGGGCGCACGGGTGTATTAACGCCGATGGCTTATTTTGAGCCGGTCGCAGTCGCGGGCACGACGGTCAGTAAAGCGACGCTCAATAACGCCGATAAGTTGGCCGAGAAAGACGTGAGAATTGGCGACAAAGTGGTGATTCGCAAAGCGGGCGAGATCATTCCCGAAGTCGTGCGCGTTTTGGTCGAAGCGCGCACGGGCGCCGAACAGGTTTACCAATTTCCGACGCATTGTCCGAGTTGCGGCAGCGAAGTCGTGAAGGACGGGCCGCGAACCCGTTGCGAGAATTCGAGTTGTCCGGCGCAACTCGAACGGCTCGTCGAACACTTCGTGGCGCGCGACAAAATGAACATTGATCGCGTCGGCATCGAACTGGGCAAACGCTTCATCGAAGCTGGATTAGTTGGCGATGTCGCCGATTTATTTACAATCACCAAAGAGCAATTGCTCGGCCTGGAACGCATGGCCGACAAGAGCGCGCAGAATGTTTTGGATTCGATAGAAAAGGCCAAAACGCCGCCGCTCGCCAATCTGCTGTATGCGCTGGGCATTCCCAACATCGGCGCCAATTCGAGCGAACTGCTGGCCGAACGTTTCGGCACACTTGAAGGCGTCAAAAACGCGACGGCGGAAGAGATCGAGGCGATTCACGATTTGGGTGCAACCGCGTCAACGTCGTTGCGCGCGTGGCTTGATGAACCGCACAATCAGGCGTTGTTGAGCAAACTGTTGGCGGCGGGCGTTAAGCCGCAGGAAGTCGAGAAGAAGGCGCCCGACGAGCGGTTCGCGGGCAAGAGTTTCGTCTTCACCGGCACGCTGAACATGGATCGGCGCGCGGCGGAAAAGAGGGTCAAAGATTTGGGCGCGCGTGCGGGCAGTGCCGTCAGCAAGAAGACCGATTATCTGGTGGCGGGCGAGAACGCGGGTAGCAAGCTCGACAAAGCGATTGAGAACAAGGTGCCGGTGTTGAGCGAAGATGAATTTTTGGCGTTGATTGGCGGTGACGATGTTGAGGCGCCCGCGCAGGGCGAGTTAGATTTGGGAGTGAGTCACCCGCGTTCGGGAAGTTAAACTTTCCCTCACCCTTATGTCCGACATCGCCTCCCAGCTCGATAAAGCCGCGCAATTGCCGCTCAACTCGTCCGAGCGTCGCCGCATCGAAGCGCGCGTTTTGGAAGAGACGGCAATAACCAATTTCAATCAAGTCGCCGCTCTCGTCGAAGGTTTGGCGCTCAGTGCCGCGCTGGAAAACGGTTCATCGGGCGACGAAGACACCGCCGAAGCGTTGTTCGCACAGGCGCAATTAATTTCGGAAGCCTTGCGCCGTTTGCACGATTTGATTCAGGAATTGGCCTAACCTTCGATGATTCATCCCATTCCCAACCGCCTTTCGTTGCGTCCTTTTGCCAGTTGTCCGCGTCCGACGCCCGCGAGTTTGCGCGCCGATTTCCAGGCAGGTTTAACCGTCGCGATTTTCGCCGTGCCACAGGCGATGGCTTACGCGGTTTTGGCGGGCTTGCCGCCAGTCAACGGGCTTTACTGCGCCGTCTTAATGTCGTTTGTGGCGTCGATGTTCTTGTCGTCGCCGTTCCTCAACATCGGGCCAACCAACACCAGCGCGCTTTTGACCGCGTCGGTTATCGCGCCGTTCGCAGCACAAGCCACGGGCGAGGCGATCTGGCCATTGATCTTTCAATTCACACTTTTGGTGGGCATCATTGGCGGGTTGATGGGCATTCTGCGAGCGGGGCCGCTCGTGCGATTGGTGCCCGAACACGCGAACCTGGGATTTGTCACCGCCGCCGATATTTTAATCGCGCTGGGCCAGTTCAACGAATTTTTGGGCGTCAAATCCACGCATGGCGGCACGCTCGAAAATATCATCGGTATCGTCACGCAGACGCCCAATACGCATTGGCCCGCGCTTTTCATCGGGCTTTTAACTCTGGGTTTGATGGTGGGCTTCGATAAATTCTCGCGGCGTTTTCCCGTCACTTTGTGCGCCGTCATCGCCGCGACGCTGGCGAATTTAGCATTTGCGCGTTGGATGCCGGGCGCCGCGCATATTCGCGTGGTGGGCGACATCGCGCCGGTTCCGGCGGGCTTTCCGTTACCACGAGTTTACGCGCTCGATTTCTCGCTGATGTGGAAAATGTTGCCGGGCGCCGCCGCCGTGGCTTCGATTGGGATGTTGGAATCCGCCGCGATTTCCTCGAATTTGGCGCTGAAAAACAAACTGACGGTCAACTTCAATCAGGAGTTTTTCGGTCTGGGCATCGCGCAACTGGCGAGCGCGTTCTTTGGCGGATTCCCCGGCTCGTCGAGCTATTCGCGTTCGGCGCTCATCGAACGCAACGGCGGACGAACCGTGTTGGCGGGCATCTTTTTTAGTATAGTCACGCTTCTCGCGTTGCTGGTCGGTTCGCGTTTGCTCGAAATGATTCCGCTCGCGGCGCTGGCGGCATTGCTGTTTTTCACCGGCGTCAAACTCATCGAAGTCGAAGATTTGAAGCGCGTCTGGCAGACTTCGCGCGTTGATTTTGGCGTCGTGGCCTTGACGTTTTTCGTGGCGTTTTTCGGCAAATTGGAATGGGGGTTTTTCGCCGGAATCATCGCGGCGCTTTTAGTTTTCGTGGCGCGCGCCAAGAGCTTGCAACTCTACGAATTAGTGCCGCAAGAGGGCGGCAAGTGGGAAGAGCGACTTTACACACCCGGCTCGAATCATCCGCGTTGCGATATTGTGGCGCTGTCGCTGCACGGCGATCTGTTTTTCGGAATGTCGCACGAACTGCGCGAACAATTGGGCGAAATCGTGCGCGTGCAAGAGCCGAAATGGATCATCATTCGACTGCGCCGCACCAGTTCGGTGGACGCCAGCGTGTGGGGCACGCTCGCCGATTTCGCCGAGGCGTTTGACGAAAACGGCGGCCAACTGATTTTGACGGGCGTAAGTCCAAAGCTGGAAAAAATCATCGCGCGCACGCAGGTAGACGATTGGATCGAAAAAGGCAATTTGGTGCCGCGCGAAAAAGAAGCGTTCGTCGCGTTTGAAAAAGGTTTGGCAAGCGTCGGCGCGCAGTTGGAACCGGACGCAGTTTTAAGCCCTGCGTGGAGCGAGTGGGCGCAGAAACATAAAATGCGCGACAGCGTTTCGCACTGGCGCGACCCCGCCAACGATCCGGCGACGCTGGGCGCGATAGAGATTTCGGATAGCGGATAGCGGATGGTATGAGGAAAGCGCGAACGTTTTCCCTCACCCCGCCTTCGCAGAGCTCAGGCGGGGTGAGGGAAAAACATAAGCGCTTTCTTCATACCAATCCGAAACTCCTCACGGCGACGACACAAACCCCAACCGCTTGACTAAACCTGGGTAATCTTTTTCGATGCGACGGTGCATGGCGGACATATCTTTGTATTCCTGAAGCCAGCGCAAGACGATCATATCCATTGCGGCGGCATCGATCCAATCGATGTTTTCGGTGTAACCCGTGACCGCCGCGATTCCCGTCTGCCCGCGAAATTCTTTTAAGCGATCTTCATCGACATTGCAGGTGCTACACGAACCGAAGTGAACGACCCAATTTCTGAAGCGCTGATCCATCAAATCAGCCAATTCATCCAGAGAAATCGCGTTCTCATCGGGCAGGGAGATACAATCGCTTGCACCGTGAAAAGCCAGATAAAGCACGCCAGGCATTCGGCGCCGCCGCACTAAATTCAGATTGAAACCAAACTCTCCCAGAGTATTACAACTCAGATAAGTGACCTTCACAGCGTAGCTTTTAGCGATAACATCTAAAACTGGCTGCATCGATAGGCGCGATTCGATGTCGTCGTTCCATAATGATTCGAGGCAGACGATATTTTTCAAAGCGGTAGAAGTGCGGGCCACCGTTCTATTTTAGTTGACCTACAATCCCAGGCGCTCGAACTGTTGCGGCGGCGCCTCGCACTCGCGCATTAAGCGCTCCAAATGCGCGCACATGCGCGCTTCGACTGCGGCGTTCTCGATACTTTCGGCTTGCGTGGGGTCGGCCTCCAAATCGTAAAGCAAAGACGGTTTCGCTGCGCCGGCCGCGACGGTTAATTTTGTCGCCCGTATTCAGTCACTGGCCCAAAACTTCTTCATCACCTTCGCGGTTTCCAGCGCCAGCCGTTTGCGCGATAAAACGCGCGGCAAAACGTGGGCGGCCCACCAGTTGGCGCGGCCCGGCACGACGGTCATGTCGCCACGACTCAATCCTTTCATCGCCGCGCGCACCACGAACGCGGGCGTGTCTTTGTGCGCGTTCACGTCTTTGCCGACGCGGTCGAAAAACTCGGTGTCGGTCGCGCCCGGACACAACGCCAAGACCTTCACGCCGCGCTCGCGGTTTTCGGCCCATAACGCCTCGCTCCAGCTCAACACGAACGCTTTAGTCGCGCCGTAAACCGCCTGCGTCGGCAAAGGCATGAAGCCCGCCACCGATGCCACGTTGACGATAATTCCGCTTTCGCGCTCGATCATCGCGGGCAAAAACGCGCGCGTCAGATCGACAACCGCCGTCACGTTGAGCATAATCTGAGCGTGCATCCGCTCGGCGTCAATCGTCTCGAAATCGCCCTGCGTGCCGAAACCGGCGTTGTTAATCAGAATATCCACGCGCAACTCGCGCTCGCTGACGGCGCGTTCGATGGCGCGCGACGCCCATTCTTCGCTCAGATCACAGGCGATAACGTCGGCGTTGATGTTGTGTCGAGCGCTCAGTTCGTCGGCCAGAACGCGCAGTTTGTCTTCGCCGCGCGCCACCAAAATCAGGTCGCAACCCTTGCGCGCCAGCACGCGCGCGAACTGCGCGCCGATACCGCTCGATGCGCCAGTAATAAGCGCGGTTTTGTTTTTGTAGAAGTTCATGATTCGGAATACATTTTTTAGACAGGATGGACAGGATGAACGAGATGAGACAGGAGTATTTGAAGAAAAAATAAAACCACAAGAAAAACCTGAAGCATAATTTTTAGTTTCTTCTCACGAATTATTCTCTCTTCGTTCTATCCTGTCCCATCTCGTTCATCTTGTCCATCCTGTCTAAAAAATATGTCGCGCATTTCGTAACTTACAGCACCAGCGCCACCCAGAATGGAATCGTTATCACGCACAACGCGTAACAGGCCAGGCTTGCGGCGGGCGTGAGTTTCATCGGATAATCGTGCTGTTGGCAAAAGACCGCGATGTTGGTGGCGACCGGCACGCTAAATTCGAGCATAATGAGCAGGCGCAACACGCGGTCGTCGAACAGAGGGCCAGGCCAGAACTTGATGATCGCCAGCCCGACGAGCGGCCAGATGGCCAGCTTCCAAAACGCGATTTCGGCGGCGAAACGCGGATTGGCAAAGTTGCGCGCGCGAATGGTTTGAGCAACCGTCGCGCCCAACACAAGGGTGGCGAGCGGGATCGTGGTGTCACCGATTAACTGTATCGCGCCCGGCGCATCCACGCCGATCATCGAACGCCACAGCAAACTGTCGCGAAACCCCAGAGTTTGTTGGTGAAACAAGCCGAAGACGACGAGAGCGATAATCGTCCACAGCGTCGGCGGCGCCAGCAGGATGCGCTTCCAATCGAAGACGCCGACTTTGAGCAAAACGCGGTTGCCTGCGGGCCATAACGAGCCGTTGAAAAAGATGATGAAGACGAACAGAAAAATCGCCGCGCGGTTGAACTCGGCGGCGGGCAAAAGTCCTTGAAGCATCGGTAAAACGAAGAATCCGGAGTTCTGAAATCCCAGCAGCATCGTCATTTCGTCGCGGCCCTGAGCGGGCGAAAGGCGCCGCGACAAAAGCCAGCCCAACCCGATTTGCGCGCACTGCAACGCCACGCCCGCCAGCGCCAAAACCCACCAGTTGGGGAACTGCGCCGGATCGAATTGAATGGCGAAACGATGGAAGATCAGGCACGGCAAAGTGAGGTTGGCGACCAGAGCCGCGAGGGCCGAGACTCCGGCGGGTTGCAGCAGGCCGCGCCACACCACGAAGTAGCCCGCCGCACCCATCAGGAAAACTTTGAGTGTGGCGGAAAGCGCGGCCACGAACGCCGCGCCGGTTTCGGGAGTCAAAAACACGGCGACGCAGTTTAGGGCGGATGGCGAAATCTGAAATCCGCTCATACTTTGCACCAATGGATTTCCCTAAATTACTGGTCATCACCGACCGCGCGCGCATGAAACCGAGCTGGGAGTTGGCGCTTTTGGCGGCCTGTCAGGGCGGGGCGCGCTGGTTCTGTCTGCGCGAGAAAGACGCGCCGCCGCGCGAGCAACTCGACTTATATCGCCGCGCGGCGCGGCGCACCGAAGCGTTTCGCGCGCGACTGTTCCTGACCGGACGCGCCGACCTCGCGCGCGCCGCGCACGCCGACGGTTTGCACTTGCCCGAATCCGAAATTAGCGTCGCCGATGCGCGTTTGTCGCTGGGATTTCACACGCCGATGGGCCGTTCGGTTCACGACATCGAAGGCGCGCAACAAGCCGCCGCACAGGGCGCCAATTATCTGCTGTTTGGCGCGGTTTGGGCCACGCCGTCGCACCCCGAACAAAGCGGAGTGGGACTTGACGCATTACGCGCGGTTTGCCAATCGGTGAACCTGCCAGTCTTCGCTATCGGCGGCGTGGATGCGGGCAACGCGGCGCAATGTCTGGAAGCGGGCGCGGCGGGAGTCGCGCTCATTTCGGGCATCTGGGATGCGCCCGACGTAACGGCGCGCGTTCGCGAGATTCGCGCGGCGCTGGGCGAAAAAGACGAGCCCTTGCACGCTCACAGCGCGCCAGAGAATGCCGGTGCCGCGAAGTCGCCGTTCTCAGGTATAATTACGAAGAACCGCGACGCGTCCGAGGGCTAAATTCATCGCCCTCGGACGCCGTTTCACATTTACTGGAGTTTCAATTTTCTCGACGTGCCAACCTACGAATACAAATGCACCAACGACGGCTCGACCTTTGACATCTGGCAAGAGGTCGGCTCGCTCGCCCCGCCCTGCCCCGACTGCGGCGCCCCCACCAAGAAAGTCTTCGCCCCGCCTCGTGTAATTTTCAAAGGCCCGGGCTTTTACGTCACCGATGCCCGCACCGAAGCGAGTGGCGCCAAGTCCGCCAAAACCAAAGCATCTGGCGACGCAGGTTCGAGCGAAACCACCTCAAGCGACGCCAAACCCGCCGAGAAAACCGAGGCCAAAGCCGAATCGCCCAAAGCCGAATCGAAAGCTGAGGGTTCCAGCGATTAAAACGTTTGCGAATGCAGAGAGCTATTTTCAAATAGTGGATAACACTTTTCGGTCGCGCTATGCTCCAAACCTCGCTTTCCTTCTAATTATATCGCCGCTTCAATACACATGAAAAAACGAAAACTTTCCGCGCCGCTGTTATGTTCATTGATGTGGGTCGCACCGGGCGTGCTCGCTCTGGCGCCCGCCGTTCACGCCCAGGAAGCCGCACAGCCCGCGACGGCTTACGTTTTGGCGGTGCGCGGCTCGATGATCACGCTTTCGGCGGGCTCCGACATGGGCGCGCGCGTCGGCGCGATTTACCAGATCGCGCGCGACAACCGTTTGGTGCGCCTCGAACTCACCGATGTGCGCCCCACCGAATCGTCGGCGCGCATCATCGCCGCCGACACCGGCGGAGAACCGCTCACCATCACCGTCGGCGATTCCGCCACTTTCTTCGGCATGGCCGGGGGAATCGCGCCCCCAACGCCCACCGTTCCGGTTGTGCCCCCAACGCCCACGGCGCCGACGGCGTTGCCGCCGCAGCAGCCCGTGATTACGACCCCGACCGAAAACGATGGCACCCTGCCCGACACCGTATTAGTGACGCGGGTCGAGGGCGAGAACGTCATGGTGGGCGCGGGCACAAATCGCGGCATGAAGCTGGGCGCGGTCTACGAAATGCCCGACAAGGGAGCGACCCAAGCGCGCATGATCGTCGTCGAAGTGGACAGCGATTCGTCGCGCGCCCGCGTGCTCTCAATGGACGAGGGCTTCGTGCCCATCGTCGGCGAAAACGCGCGTTTCGCGGGCATCGAACCGATCCCCGCCGAACTGGTGACGCCCCCGACACCCGTCGTGATAACGCCGACGCAACCGACCGTTCTGGTGCCCGACCAAACGCCCGCGATGCCCAATAATCCGTCGGTTAAAATGACGATGACGCCGGTCAGCGAAATTTCGGGCCGCGCGGCTTCGATCATCGCCGTCAACGGGCAGTCTATTACGCTTAATGCGGGCTCGGCGCAGGGCGCGAGCATCGGCCAGAACGTGCCAATTCTGCGCGGCGGCGCCGTCATCGGATTGGTGCGCATCGAGAGCGTCGGCCCCGACACTGCGCTGGCGACGGTCGTCTACAGCGACGCGGCGGCGGGCGACTTGCGGGTCGGCGACGCGGCGGGTTTGATCGCGCCTTCGAGCGGCGTGCGCGCGCCGATAATCTTACCGGCGATGGGCATTCCCAACGCGCCGGTTCCCAGCGTGCGCGTTCGCTTCGAGAGCGGCGCCTCCAACGTCGTGGTGCCCAAGGCCGACGCGACTTACGAACTGCTGGCGAGTCTGGCGGCGCGCGGCCTGATTAAATCGCAGCCCGCGCGCATCTTTCAGGACGATGGCGCGCGCCGTCATCGCGTGGCCGAAGACATCACCTTTTCGCGCGCGCAGGTCGCGGGCTTCATCACCGAAGCGCTCTCCAACTTCGACGGCGAAAAAGGCCGCGACGCCGCCGCACTTTCGATTTTGGTGAAGCAGTATCGCCGCGATTTGCAAGATTTGAACGTGCCGACCGAAACGCTCGATGCGTTTAAAGCGGACGGCTTGCAGTTCGGCGTTTCGAGCTGGACGCGCCTGACGGCGGTTGGCGGCGACAACGGCGACGATTCGCGCGACGCCGTTGACGAACGCTTCGGCGCTTTTCGCCGCAAGAGCGGGCTGGATACGCGCACCAACGCCTTTGGCACCATCACGCCCAAGCTGTCGTTTTACGCCTCGTTCGACGCCGGTTCTGGCGTGCGCAACGGCGAACCGTTCGGCCAGGTCGCTGGCAGTTCGTTCCGCAAAGCCTACCTGGATTACGACGCAAATTCGCTGTTGCGTGGCCTTACCGTGCGGTTGGGTCGCCAGGAATATTGGTGGGGGCCAAGCCACTTCGGGACGGGCATCCTGAGCGACGCATCGGGCGGTTTGGATTCGATTTCGACTTCGTTTCGGCGCGGCTCCTACGAACTGCGCGGAGTGTATGCGAACCTGGGCACCGGGCCGGCGGGCAGTCCGCGTTCGCTTTACGGGCAGGACGTCAACGTGCGCATCGGCAAGAACGCCAAAATCGGCATCAACACCACGGTGCTCTCGCCCACCGAAGGATTTAACCTGCGCAACTTCGTCACGGCCTTTACGCCTTATCCGCTTTACGTCAGCCGCAAAGACTTTGCCACCAACGAACCCAACAACCCCAACACCAACGCTTTGGTGAGCGCCTACGGCGAACTGGCCGTGGCGCAGGGCGTTCGGGTTTACGGCGAGACGATTCTGGACGACCTGGCCATCAACGAGAAGAACCCGATAGAAAACCGCGCCGGAGCGATTTTCGGCATCAAACTCAACGATCCCAAAGACCCGACCAAAGCGGGCTTCAACTTTGAATACGCCCGCCTTGGGTCGGTGGCCTATACCTACTTCGGCAATCGCCCCGGATTTGATGACGATTACAGCTACTACTATCGCGGCGCGCCTCTGGGCTACTCGATTGCCCCGATTCAACCGACGATTTTCGGCGGCGCCGAGAACCTGCGCTTCGAGGGTTACTATCGGCCATTCCGCAAACTGACGTTGTTTGCCGGTCTGCAATACAGCGACCTCAATTCGCAAGAGCAAAACGTGCCGGGCGACCCGGGCTTTCAACGCCAGCGCGTCCAACGCGCGGCAGCGACCTACGACATCAGCAACCGCTTTACCTTGACCGCGCGTTACCTGCGCACCGCGACCGACCAACCCGACTTCATCACCGGACAGGCCACCCGCAGAGACGCCGTGTTCTCGCTGGAACTGGGACGGTCGTTTTAGTCGGATGGCGGATGGCAGATTTCGGATATCAGATAGGGTCTACGGAGAGCGTTCACGTTCGATTCTCTTCAAACCTTATCCGCTATCCGGAATCTGAAATCCGATATCCGAAATAAATTCCGCTTACGGCTTGCCAAAACGGGCGGCGCGGGTTAAATTGATAGCAACGCTTTTCTCGGTGTGTTCTTTGCATCGGAAGGCGCCGGATTAAAATTACGCTCCCGAATGAGAGGGAAAGGAGGAACAACATGAACAACTGGATCAATCGTTTCGCGATCTTCGCCGTCGTTGGCGCCATCCTGTCGAGCGCCGTCTTGGTCGGCTGCGGAGGCGATAATAACGATGCCGCCGACAACGCTGTCGTCGCACCCAAGCCCGCCGCCGACGGTGAGTAATCGCCCACAAGGTAAAGTCATGGCCTCCGCGCCATTTTTACTAATAACCTCGAAAAGCCCGCTCGAAAGAGCGGGCTTTTCTTTTTTTGTGCGCCTTCGTTTTGTGCGCCTTCACTTTGACCTGTGCAACACCATGAACCGCGCGCGTAAGCAAGCGGGCCATAACACCCACGACAAACTTCCAAGTTATCGTGGGCGTTATGGCCCGCTTGCTTACGCGCGCGGTTCACGGGTAAGCTGAGCCGTTATCTTGCGAAAACTAAAGCGAGTTTCACTCCGGCAACAAATCACTCACCAACTTCCGCTCTTCTTCCAACTCCTCGACCGATGCCCTTAACTTGCCCTCGGCGAACTCATTGAGCGGCACATCGGTCACGATTTCGACGTTGTTCCCGTCACAGCGCGTCGGGAACGAACAGATCAAGCCTTCGGGCACGCCATAGCTGCCGTCGCTGCACAGCGCGACCGAATGCCAATCGTCGTCGGGCGTGGGCTGCGTCAGCGCGACGACGCCATCAACGATGGCATTGGCCGCCGAACCCGCCGACGACGCGCCGCGCGCCGCGATGACGGCGCCGCCGCGCTTTTGCACGATGGGGATGAACTCGTTTTTGAGCCATTGCTCGTCATCAATCACGTTGGTCGCGCTTTGGCCGCCAATGCGGGCGTTGGTGAAGTCGGGGAATTGTGTAGAAGAGTGATTGCCCCAGATCGTCATGCGATCAACCTGCGCGACGCCGACTTCGGCTTTGATGGCCAATTGCTGTTTGGCGCGATTTTCATCCAATCGCGTCATGGCGAAAAAGCGATCACGCGGAATTTCGGGCGCGTTGTTCATCGCGATCAGACAGTTGGTATTACACGGATTGCCCACCACTAAAACGCGGACATCCGAACTGGCGTTATCCTGAATCGCCCGTCCCTGTCCGGTAAAAATTTTGCCGTTGATGCTGAGCAAATCGCTGCGCTCCATGCCCTCTTTGCGCGGCACGGAACCGATGAGAAGGGCCCAGTTGACGTTGCCGAAACCGCGCTTGAGGTCGGCGGTGCAAACAATGTTTTGCAAGAGCGGAAACGCGCAATCGAGCAGCTCCATTTCGACGCCTTTGAGCGCGGGCAAAGCCGGTTCGATTTCGATGAGGTGCAGACAAACCGGCGTATCGGGGCCAAACATTTGGCCGGACGCGATGCGAAAGGCCAAAGCGTAACCGATTTGGCCAGCGGCGCCGGTGAGCGCGACGTGAACGGGAGAGTTGGGGGAATTTTGCATAATTTGGTCTTGAGTTGAGGGAAGCGTTAGTGTTTTTCCCTCAACTTTTTTGCGAAAAACTCTTGACGCGCGCGGCCAAAAGCGATAATATCTTACGGGCCTCGCGCGTTTCAGATTGGAAGTTGCGCCATCACAGGCGCAAGTTAGTTTCCAAGCCGCGCGTTTTGCGGTGAAAAATTATGGCACTCGATCTCACATCACTGCAATCCTACGACGCGACGCCGCTTCAGCAGCTCGACCAGGCGATTGGCGACGCGATTCGTCACGAACACTCCGAACGTAACCGCAAAATTGAAGAGCGCAAACAGCGCAAACTCAAAAAGCGCAAACAGAAGCGTCGCCGCAACAACGACGACTAAACAGCAAGGCTGAAGGATAAAGGATGAAAATTTCTTTAGTCCCATTTTATCCTTCATCCTTTCCCCGGCGGAATAGCTCAGTCGGTTAGAGCAACGGAATCATAATCCGTGTGTCGGGGGTTCGAATCCCTCTTCCGCTAAATATCTCTTCCAAGCTCCATCGCAATCGCGGTGGAGCTTTTTTGGTTCTTTGTTCCGTAGAGACGGCGATTTATAGCGTCTAAAATATTGAAATCGCCGCACCGTTGAGGCAACCCCAACATTTTAGACGCGGTAAATCGCCGTCTCTGCGGAGGCAAAAAACTCGCAAAGTGAACACAGAAAAACTGACCCAAATTGCTTGACTTTCCGCTCGATTAACGGTAAAATTTAAGGTGCCTTTAAGATTTCATGGAATTCAGTGAAATAGGAGAGGTAATGCCCGCAACCCGTCCAATTTCGGACGAAACAGGAGAAAATCTACTATGAGCGGAGAAATCAAAGGACGCAAGGCGTCCACCAAGCCGGTCGAAGCGACCGAGAATTCCACCCCCGTGGAAACCCGGACTGTGTCCGCGAAAGCGGCACCGAAAGCGCACCAGGAGGCGCCCATGCCCGAACCCGAAATTGCGGCGCCCGAAGCGCAACCCTTGGTCGCCGATGTGTTCCCCGACTTCGCGACCAGCCCCGACGAAGTGACGCGCCGCACCGAGATGCTGCGCGACTATGTGAAAAATCATATGACCGTGGGCGAAGATTACGGCGTGATTCCTGGCGGCAACAAGCCAACTTTGTTCAAGCCGGGCGCCGAGAAGCTCAACGCGGTTTTCGGCCTGTCGCCGATGGTCGAAGTCAGCAATCGCGTCGAAGATTGGGAGAACGGTTTCGTCGCCTACGAGATGAAAGTGACGCTTCTCAACAAACGCACCGGCGGCATTGAGGCCGAAGGCATCGGTTCGTGCAACTCGCGCGAGCGTCGCTACAAAAATCAGGATGCGGCGGGCATCGCCAATACCGTGTTGAAGATGGCCAAAAAGCGCGCCTTGGTTGACGCGACATTGTCGGCAACGCGCGCTTCGGGCATGTTCACGCAGGATTTGGAGGACATCGAGTTCGAGCCGGAGCGCGGCAATTATTCGCCACGCCCTGCCAACCGCAACGACGAGCGCGAAGCACCACGCAATCGCCCACAGCGCGACGACGATGCGTTTGACGATGGCGGCGCACCGGCGTCAGGCAATCCGATGACCGAACCGCAGCATCGCGCGATTATGGCGATTGCGGGCAAAGTGTTCGGGCGCCACTCGCGCGACACCGATTTGGATCGCATGGTCGGCAAGCCGCTCGATCAACTCAGCAAAAGCGAGGCGAGCGACTTGATTGGTAAGCTCAAGGAAATGCAGGAAGAGGCCGATAACGCGCCCAACGATGGCGACCGCGAGCCTGGGTTCACCCGCGCGGGACGGGATCGGTAAAGGTTAATGAGAATGGAAACGGCGCTCCGCAAAGGGGCGCCGTTTCTGTCATGGGTTGAAACCCATGCTTGCGGGCCTGACGGCCAACCGTGCTCCGCACGGAACGTTACTACGCCAGCATTGCCTCGACTTCCGCGCGCGACGGAAGCGCCGGAATCGCGCCCGCCTGCTGCGTCGCGATGGCGCCGCACGCGTTGGCGAATCGTAAAATGTCGTTTAACGAATCGGCGTTCAACGCCGCATCAAGCGACGGCGCCGCGCCGATTTGACTGAGCATTCCGGCGACGAACGAATCGCCCGCGCCCAACGTATCAATCGCTTTCGCTTTAAAGCCCGCGACTTCGCCCTGCCCAGCCGCACAGTTCCAACTCGCGCCAGCCGCGCCGCGCGTCATCACGACCAATTTCGGCCCCTGCTCGCGAATCTTGCTCGCGCCTTCGGCAAAATCGGGCGTGCCACACACGAACTCCCACTCTTCGTCGGCGACTTTTACGATGTCCGATAGCGGCATCATTTGCCAGATCAGTTCACGCGCCTGATCGAAATCGTCCCACAACGACGGACGCCAGTTGGGATCGAACGAGACCAAAGCGCCCGCTTCGCGCGCGCGCCTGGCCAACTCGAATTGAGCGCTGCGGCTCGGTTCCAGACTTAAACTGACGCTGCCGCAATGGAAAATATCGGCCTTATCAAATGCGTCAGCGCCGATTTGCGCGACATCGAAATGCGCGTCGGCGCCGGGATTACGGTAGAAGCAAATCTCTTTGTTGCCGCTCGCCAACGTCGCCACAAACGCAATCGTCGTGCGTTCGGGCCGCGTTTGCAATCGCGCGACGCTCACGCCTTCGGCGCTAACGGTAGCGCGCAGAAATTCGCCGAACGGATCGTCGCCGACGGCGCCCCAGAACTCGGCGTGGGCGCCCAAGCGTTGCAAGCCGACCGCGACGTTGGCGGGCGCGCCGCCGGGCGCTTTGACCCAATCGCGCGCCTGTCCAATCGCCGCGTCAGGCGCGGACGAAACCATGTCAATTAGCAGTTCGCCGTAGGAAATTATTTTCATAAACTATCGATTTAACGGAAGCGGCAGCAATTGCAAACCGCCCTCTCTGTGCGAATCGCGCCGTCGTGTTGAAGGTGAGACGTAAACGGTATCTCCCTCTTGCAGAAGCGAGCGCGATGCCAAGACTTTAGAATCTTCGGGCCAATAATACCACTCAATAGAAGGGCCTGAACTGGCGCGCACAACGCCGATCCTAATGGTGTCCGGCGCCGAAAGAGTGCCGCCTGCCGCGTTCAACGCGTCAATGACAGAAAACTGCCGCTCTGCTGGCAAAGTTTTAGCTCCGGGCCGCGCGACCTCGCCGAAGACGGAAATGCGCCGCAACGCTTCGGGCACAACCAGAACATCGCTTTCGTGCAACGCGAACTTCGCCGTCATTTCTGGCGAGAGCGACAAATCAAGAGGAATTTTCACCCCACTGCGCAGCACATAAACTTTGGAAGGCGAAGCGACGGAACTCATGCCGCCCGCACGTTTCAGCAACGCCACTGCTTTTTCGTCCGGCACAAACGCGAAACTCCCAGGCTGGCCAACCGCGCCAACGACCGAAACGGTGCGGTTCGGCTGCGGGGTTTCTGGCGCCGCAACTTGCGCCGAGACGCGACTCGCGGGAACCGCAACCGCCAAGAATGCCGCCAGCAGCAATAATTTTTTCATGGTATTTTATAGGATGCCACGAACCCGATGTTGCCGCCAGCGTTTTCACTCGCCTTCGACGCGCAACACGCTCGACACTTCGCGAATCACGTCCAACTGCTCGAACTGCGCCAGCGAAGCGTTCATGGCGCTTTGCGTGGTGTGATGCGTCATCCAGAAAATCTCGGCGAATCCGCCCGCGCTGTCGCGCTCGCGATGGCGCTGCACGATGCTCTCGATACTTACGCCTTCGTCGCCGAAAACTCCGGCGATGCGGGCGATGGTGCCGGGCAAATCGCCGACCTGCATCCGCACACAAAAGCGCGTCTGCGCGTTGTCGAACGGCTGAATTTCCGCCTTTTCATCGGGCGAATGATCGGGCGTGCGCACGCCGCGCGCCCTATTGCGCGCGGCCTCGATAATGTCGGCGACAATCGCGCTACCGGTTGGCAAATCGCCCGCGCCGCGCCCGTAAAACATCACGTCGCCCACGGCATCGCCGCGCACCCAGACCGCGTTGAAACTATCGTTGACGTTGGCCAGAGGATGCGCTTTGGGTAGCAGCGTCGGATGCACGCGCAGCTCCAAACGCCCGTCGTCGTCGCGGCGCCCCAGGGCAATCAGCTTGATGACGAAGCCCAGTTCGGTCGCGTAATCAATGTCGCGCGCGCTGACTTTGCGGATGCCTTCGCGATAAATATCGTTGATGTCAACCGGCGTATCGAAGCAGATTCCGGCGATGATCGCCAATTTATAAAGCGCGTCGAATCCGTCCACATCGGCAGTCGGGTCGGCTTCGGCATAACCCAATTGTTGCGCTTCGGCCAGAGTTTCGGCGAAGTCGGCGCCCTCTTGCGTCATCTTGGTCAGGATGAAATTGGTGGTGCCGTTCAAAATGCCCATGACTTCGCTGATTTCGTTGGCCGCCAGACTTTCGCGCAGCGACTTAATTAAGGGGATTCCCGCGCCGACGGAGCCTTCAAATAAGACGTCAACGCCCGCTTTTTCGGCGGCGGCGCGGATTTCGGCACCGTGCTTGGCGATGAGTTCTTTGTTGGCCGTCACCACCGATTTGCCGCTTTCGAGCGCGCGCAAAATGTAAGTGCGCGCCGGTTCGATGCCGCCAATTAACTCGGCGACGATGTGAATCGAATCGTCATTTAAGAGCGCCTCGACATCATTGGAAACGATGGCGGCGTCCAAACCAGCGTCGAGGGCGCGTTGCGGCGTGCGGGTGGCAACGCGCGTCAAAACGATGGGCGCGCCGACGCGCGATTGGATGCGCGCGGCGTTGCGTTCGAGGATGCGAAAGGCGCCACCGCCGACGGTGCCAAGACCGATAATTCCGACGTTAATGGGAGACATGGGAAGAGGATAAAGGATGAAGGATAAAGGGGAATTTGCGCGTTGCTGTCGCATTTTGGCTTTTGGATTTCTCGAATCTACTTTTCAGCCTTTATCCTTTTAATAGCATCAGCGGCATTCCGGTTTCGACCAATTGGCCGTTGCCCGCCGGAATTTCGACCAGGGTGCCGCTCGCTTCGGCGGTGATTTCGTTGAACACCTTCATCGCCTCGATGAGACCGATGGTTTGGCCGCGTTCGATGCGGTCGCCGATTTCGGCGAAGTTCGGCTCGCCCGGCGAGGGCGCGTGGTAAAACACGCCGACCATCGGCGACGGGAGCGGCACCAATTCGGGCGCGGCGGGCGCGTTCGCGGACGCCGCGATGGGCACGCCCGCTTCGACGTGGAGGATTTGCGTGACGGCGGTGGGCGCGGCTTTGAGCGTCCAGAGCATGCCGTCGCTTTCGATGTCGAGTCGCGAGAGTTTTTCGTCGTGAACGATGCGCGCCAATTCGCGCAGATACGCGACCTGCGCGGGCCAGTCGATTTCGGTGGGTTCCGCCATAAGAATTGCCGATGACGCACATTTTCGGGCGCGTCGGAGCATGAATAAGTTACCACGCGCGGACGTTTTGGGCAACTTTTGACGTTTTATCTCGCGCAGCAATCGCCGACGTTTTTCCCTCACCCACCTTCGCGGAGCTCAGGCACCCTCTCCCGAAGGGAGAAAGATGTCGGCAGACCAAAGTTTGAAGATAGCTCTTTACCCGTTATTGGCGAACTTCCTTCTCCCTTCGGGAGAGGGTGCCTGAGCTCCGCGAAGGTGGGTGAGGGAAAAACGTCGGCGATTGCTGCGCGACTTCTAATTTGTTCAACCGTTCAGCAAAGCCACAACTTCGCCGTGCAACGCCGGAGCGGTCGCCACGCACGAATACGGTTTGCCCTCCAAGTGCGACGGCTCGAAATCCAGCATCGGGCTGCCGTCCCAACACGAAATCTGCGCGCCCGCGCCGCGCAGACACGGCACAATCGGTAGAATATCCCACGCCGCCATCCGCGTATCAATCATTATATCGGCCCGGCCCGTCGCCACCATCAGGAAGCCGTAGCAATCGCCCCACGTTCGCACCGTCCCGACTTCGCACGCCAGATTGCCCCAACGCTCGCCGCAGTGACACTTCGCCGGACGAAGCGGATCGGTCGTCAACAGCAAACTCCGCTTCAAATCGTCGGTTTGGCTGGCGCGCACCGTTTCGCCGTTGAGCGTCGCGGTGTGATTATCGCCGATTAGCAACTGCTTCAAAATCGGCTGATTGACGCAACCGACGACCGGCTTGCCGTGGTGCAGCAAACCGATAAGCGTTCCGAAAAGCGGGATGCCCGCCACGAACGAACGCGTGCCGTCCACGGGATCGAGAACCCACACCCATTCGGATTCGACGTTTTGGGCGCCGAACTCTTCGCCGATGATGCCGTGACCGGGAAATTTGCTCTCGATCATCGCGCGCATCACGCGCTCGGATTCGCGGTCGGCGATGGTGACGGGCGAATCGTCGGCTTTAATTTCGAGGCCGCAATCGCGCGCGCCAAACAAGGGCACGATGATCTCTTCGCTGGCGGCGGCGAGTTCGGCGGTGAAGTCGAGGTAGGGTTGAAGGTTCATATCAATAATGAGAAGCGATTAGCGTTCAGTCAAATCAGGAAATTACGCCACCGGCTGCGCCAGCCTTTGAATGCGATTGACGAAATCTTCGTCGTAGGCATTGAGCGCAACTTTTTCGACTTCGACGGCGATTTCCGGCTCCTGATTGTTGCGCATATAAGCGAACAAAAGCAGCGTCTGGTAACTCGCGTTGGTCGGCGCCATCTGCGCGGCTTGCTCGAAGTGCGCGACGGCGGCCTCGGTCTGTTCGGCGCGCAGGCAGGCGGCGGCCAATCTCAAACGATAATACTCGTCGCGCGGCGCCAGTTCGGTCGCGCGCTCCATCATGGTTACGGCATCGTCGGCGCGGTTCATCAGGCGGTAAAGGTTGGCCAGATGAAAGTGGTAAAACGCGTCGCGCGGCTCAAGTTCGAGGATCGTCAGCAGTTGCGCTTCGGCGCGTTCGTGAAGGCCCATCGTGGCGAGTGCGACCGCCAGTTTCCAGCGTAAAAACGGCTGTTTGGGCCGCGAACGCACGGCGCGTTCGTAACTGCGCACCGCCGCCGCGCTGCGGGCGAAGGTGATACACAAATCGCCCAATCCAACGTAAGCATCGGTCAACTCTTCTTCGTCGGCGACAGTTTCGCGGGCTTCGAGCGCGCGCTGGTAAAGCTGAAACGCCTTGTGATGAAGGTCATTGGCGGCGTAGCCCTCGGCCAGACGGGTCAATCTTTCGGGCGATTCGGGGTTGAGGCGCGCGGCTTTCTTATAGTTTTCGAGCGCGCCCGCGAAGTCGCCATCGTCGCCGCGTAGGTCTCCGGCGACGGAATGAAGTTTGGCCTTTTCTTCGAGGGTGAGCGGTTTTTCTTCGGTAGATTTCGACATAACTTCTGCTTCTTTCATGGCGCGAAAAGACGCGCGAAAACGCGTTTCGTGCCGCCTCGATTGAAGCGAAGACGGCGGCAACAGCGTTATCAAAATTCCAGGTTCAGCGTGAACGGCCCATCGTTTTCGACGACAACGCGCATCTCGGCGCCGAATCGTCCGGTTTGGACGGGCACATCAAGCTCGCGTAAAAGTGTAGCAAGGCGCTCGAACAGCCGGTTGGCCTCGTCGGGCCGCGCCGCCGCCGTAAAGGTCGGGCGGTTGCCCTTTTTCAGTTCGCCGCAGAGCGTAAAATTCGAGACCAACAAAACGGCGCCCTCGACCTGCGACAGGTTCAAATTGAAGCGTCCATCGGCGTCATCGAAGACGCGCAGAGCGGCGATTTTCGCGGCGCATTTGCGCGTGTTATCGTCGGTATCGGTTGCGGTGACGCCGACGAAGACGACGAGACCGCGCCCGATTTGTGCGATGGTTTGCGATTCGACGACGACATAGGCGCTGTGCGCGCGTTGAATGACGAGTTTCATGGGGTTTGGGTTTATGGTGTCACGTTGCGGTGAGCGTTATGTTTAACCCACGTTGACGCCGGTGCTTTATGGGTTGGCGGCGGCGTCACGTTGCGGTGAGCGTTATGTTTAACCCCCTCTGGGCTTCGCCCATCTCCCCCTTCGTAAAGGGGAGAAAAGTAGCGAAACGATGACGCGTTGTAACGGCAGTTAACGCCGAAAAGTAACACAATTTTCCTCCCCTTTACGAAGGGGGAGATGGACGAAGCCCAGAGGGTGTTTGATCCTTTACGCTTCCTTCTTCACCAGCGCCAAAACGCCCGCCACGCCCAGATAAAACACCGCACCCAAACTCAACACCGCGCCGAACCCGATCTGCTTGGCCGCCACCGCCGCCACAATCGAACCCAAGACCGACGCCGTCCCGTTGAGCGCCCACACCAACGGCACGAACCCTTCGCGCTGCTTTGCGCTCCACAAGCGCAAGCCCGCCGGAAATGGCGTGCCCAGCAGAAAGCCGAGCGGCAACAAAACCAGCGCCGTCAGAGCGCAACGCACCGGCAAAGGTAACGGCAATAGCAAATTGGAAAAGGCGCCCGCCACTACGCCAAACAGCGCCGCGAAGATCGCCACGCCCAACGCGCACGCCTGTGCATGAGCGCGCAATGCGTCGCCCTCGAAGCGCTGCGAAAACCCAGCGCCCGCGCCGCCGCCCAACAATATCGAGCCGAGAATGACCGTCAGCGAAAGCGTCGGATAACCGAGCGGCAAAATCAACTTTTCGATGAGCGGAATTTCGACCAGCATGAAGCCAACGCCCAACGCCAGGAAATATCCGACCTGCAAGGCCGCGCCGCCCAACGCGCGCTTTTCGTGGCGCGCGCCCAGCCCCAAAAGCGTGGCGGCAAACAGTAAAGTCGCGACCAAGCTCAGGCCCAGTAAAATCGCCAGACTCGACAACCGTTGCCGCAACGGATTGCTCAGATCGGGTTCGGTAAAAATCGCCCAGGGCGAGGTAGACAAATCCAACACGAAAGGCCGGTTATCGGGCGCGGGCGATAAATCGAGCGGCGGCGCGCCGGGCAAAGTCAGGCCCGACGCGATGAATCCGTCCATCGTCAGGGCGCCGCCGCCCAGCGCGCCGAACGGGAAAATTTCGTTACTCGAAGCCTGGCCAGGAATCCACAACGGATAAATTCCGCGCGCCTCGGCGCTTTCTTTCATGCGCGCGGCGTCGGTGGGGGGAATCGGGTTGGGCCGCACGATCAAAGCCCACTGATACGGCCCAGGTTGTGGATAATAAACCACCGCGATGTGCGCGCCCGCCTGGGCCGTCGTCTGGCCCAAATCGGTGAAATGTTGAAACGCCGTCGCGTAAAGCCTGGCCAGAAGCGGCGTCGCGTCGCCGACAATCGCCAGTTGGCCGTTCGGCTCCAACGTCGCCAGATAATCGTCGAAGGCGTCGGTCGTGTAAATAAATGATTCGAGCAAAGCGCCGCCCTGTCCTGCCGTCGCCGTCTTGGTCAGCGCCGAAAATATCAACTGATACTTCACGCCCTTTTGCCGCGCCTCGCGCACAAACGCCCGCCCTTCGGCGACTTCGACGTGAACTTTGGGATGACTGTAAATTCCGCCGTTATATGCCTTATATTTCGGCTCGTTCATCAGCTCGACGATGGACGGATTAATTTCGGCGCCATCAAATCTATCGGCGCCATAGCGCAACGCCAACAGCGCATCCAAACCGCCGCCTGGCCCGATGGACATCACGCGTTTGCCTTCTAAATTCGAGTTGGCAAACGTCCAATCGGAAATCGGAAACTGGCTGATTAAACGCGGCAGTTCGTAGAGTTTGCCGTTCCAATTCAGCATATTGGTCGGCACGTTGCCGTTGGTGTAAAGCAAAAACGAATCGGGCGATTGCGGATCGGTCACCACATCGGTGCGCGCAAAAGCATTCCAGCGCGTGTCCACGATGCGCGAGCCGTAACTTTTGTCTCCCAGCTCGGTGTAAAGCGGCTGCGTCACGCCCCGGTCAGAAAGCGTCGCGCCGTTTTTGTCGGGCGTCGGCGGAATCGGCTGAACGCTCCACAAACCAAAGCGCGCGTTATAGGGAATTAGCGCCGCCAAAAGTAGGGCGAAGAGCAGGGGGAACGCCTTGTTTTTCGCCAGCAAAACAGCGACGAACGCGCCCAATGCGCCGAACGCCAGACACGCGTTGACCGCGCCCAACCCCTGCATCAGCAAAACGCTTCCGGCGGCGGCGAGCGCGGCTCCGGCCAAATCGAAGGCGTATAAACGCCCGCTTGAGGCGGCATGGCGCTCGAAGGCCAGCGCCAGAAACGCGCCCGCCGCGATAAACGGCAGCAGCACGACGAGCGCCGCCACCCAGTAATGTTGCGGAATAATCGGGAAGACGCCGCGCAAAATTATGCCCAGCGAAACGGCGGACAAAGCGCCCCACCACAACGCCAACTTGTCGAGCGCCAGATGCCGAAAGCGGTGAGCCAGAAGTCCGCCCAGCCCCAATCCGCACAGGGCGAGCGAGACGATGAGAAAGGCGAATTGGTAACGCAGCAAAACCGCGAACACGCGCGAAAGGGCGACTTCGTAGCCCAAAACCGCCGCCGAAAGCAGCGCAACGGCGAGGAATAATGCGGGAGCGGGACGAGTTGAAACGGATTCGGATTGCGGGGACACGCAAGAAATTTTAAGCGAAATGGCGACATCAACGTTTTTTAGCCACCAAGAATACACAAAGAAAAACGAAGAACTATAAAAATTGAAGAAAGATTTCTCCTGTTTTCTCTGGCTCACTTCGTTCTTCTTTGTGTATTGTTGGTGCCCCTTGGTGTCCTTTGTGGCTAATTTTTTCCCGAACAGCCTCAATACGTTTAACTGTTCTCCATGAAAATGAATCTTCTCGGACAAAATACCGCTCAACTCGAAAACACACTCGCTTCAATGGGCGAGAAACCATTTCGTGGTCGCCAACTCGCGCAATGGATTTACGGCAAAGGCGCTGCCACCTTTGCCGAAATGTCGAACCTCAGCGCATCACTCAAAGCCAAATTGGAAAGTGAAGCCGCGCTCGATTTCCCCGACATAGTGACGCGATTCGAGTCGCCCGATGGCACCACCAAACTGCTACTGCAAATGGACGATGGCGAGCGCGTCGAAACCGTGCGATTGCCCTACCCCGAACGTTTGAGCGCCTGCGTTTCGAGTCAGGCGGGTTGCGCGATGGCCTGCCAATTTTGCGCGACCGGCATCGGCGGCTTCCGGCGCAACCTGACGACGGCGGAGATTATCGGCCAACTTTTGTTGGTCAAACGCGAAGGCGGCTCGATGCGCGAAGTCGGCCAAACGCCGACGCACGTCGTCTTCATGGGCATGGGCGAACCTTTGCTCAACACCAAAAACGTCTTTCCCGCCATCCACCTGATGCACGATGAAATGGGCATCCCGATGCGTCAAATCACCGTTTCGACGGTCGGCATTCTGCCAGGCATCGCGGCCTTGGCCGAGCAGAAATTACAACTCACGCTGGCGATTTCGCTGCACGCGCCGACCGACGAACTGCGTCATCGTTTAATTCCGACATCAACCAAAACGCACGTTCGCGAAATCATCGCCGCCGCGCGCGATTACGTCGAGCAAACCGGACGGCGCGTGACCTTTGAATATGTCGTGTTGGGCGGCGTCAACGATAGCCCGCAGATGGCGCGCGAATTGGCGAAGCTGTGCAAAGGTTGGGCGTGCCACGTCAATCTGATTCCGTGGAACGATGTGCCCGACGCGCAACTCGAAGGCGCGGCGTTTGGCGCACCCCATCCGGCGGATTTGGTGGGGTTTCGCAAGACGCTCGAATCGTCGAACATCTCGGTGACGCAACGCGTGCAACGCGGCGCCGATGTCGCGGCGGCGTGCGGGCAACTGCGCGCGATTGAGCGCGAGCGCGAAGGCGTAATTCCGTTGGCGGTGGTTTAAAGCGAGCGCGTCGTAAGGTCGAATGCGATTTCATATCGCATTTCACAGAACTTTTCCTCAACTACATAACTCAAGTCGCGTTTTTCGGCAACTGGGGCCGCAACCAGACCGCAACCGCGACGATGAGCGCAATCGCCGCCAGACCGAGGGGATGCGTTAGCGCTTCGCGCGCCACGAGGGCCAGCAATGCCAACGTCGCGGCGATGCCGCCCGCCCAGCCGATGGCGCGATATAACGCGCTTTTCAATTGGCGCGCCGCGATGAAATTGACGAGGGCAAAGGTGCCCAGAAAAATCAAACTCGCCGCCTCGACCAGACTGCCCAGCGAACCAATCGCCGCCAGCGTCGCCGCCGCCGCGCCCAACGCGACGACCGCCGCGCCCGGCACGCCCGCCGAGTTGGTGGACTCGACAGACGAGGGCAAATAGCCCGCGCGCGCCACGGTTTTGCTCAGGCGTGCGGTCGCGAACAACGTCGCGTTGATGGCGCTGCCCGTCGAAAACGCCGCCGCGACCGAAACGATGACTTTGCCGATTTGCCCCAGCGCCGCCTGTCCTGCCAACGCGAGCGCAATCTCTTTTTTCTCGACCAGAGTTCCCGCCCCAACCAACATCGCCGAACCCAACGTCACCACGACATAAACGCCGATGACCACGACAACCGCAACTGGCAACGCCAGCTTCAACGTTTTATCGGGATTATCGATGTCGTCGTAATCGTAGGCCAGCAGTTGAAAGCCTTCGTAGGCCATAAAAATCGAGGCCGCGCCCAATAACGCGCCGCCGATGCCGCCGCCCTCGACGCCCGCCGATAATTGCGACGGTTGCCAGCGAAACAAGCCGATAACCGCCAGCCCCACCAGCACGGCCAGCTTACCCCACACCGCATAAATCTCGAATTTGGCCGAGCCGCCGACGCCGCGCAGATTGAGCGCCGCCAACGCGACCACAATCGCGACGGCCAGAACGCGCGCCCAGAACCCATTTAGCCCGAATACTTCGGCGGCATAGTGCCCGAAGGTAAAGGCGTAAACCGCCATCGTCAGAACGTAGCCCAATATCAAAACCCAGGAAATCGAGGCGCCCCACGAACTGAGGCCGAGCGCGCGCAAAAAGCCAAAGGCGCCGCCGCCTTTGCCAAATGCGGTCGTCAGGTGCGAATAAGAAAACGCCGTCGCGAGGGCGATTAGTCCGGCGAACACAAAGGCGAGCCAGGCCAGTGGCCCCGCCAGTTGCACGACGACGCCCAGCACCGAGAAGATGCCGCCGCCGACCATGCCGCCAACGGCCATGCAGAAGGTCGCGTTGAGACCCATTTTAGAGTTTTTGGATTTCGCCATTAGAAGCTGGCATACCAGCGAATTCGGTTCCAAAACGCTTGTGCGTCGTTATCCAAGAACCCGTAGAGAACTGCGCACCAAGCGTCGAAAGCTATAGCAACACAAAGCACTCAACAAAAAGGCGCAAACCCGATTGCTCGAATTTACGCCTCCATTTGCGATTACCGTTATTGGTCTTGGTTGCGGTTGCCGCGATTCCAATTGCCCTGCTGCTGGCCTTCGCCATCCATGCCCGCGTCCCTCGCGCCCGCTTGCTGCGGAGCGGCGAAAATCGCGGCGGGGCCACCGATGGCCAACACATCGTTATTGAGAATGCCGACGAGCGTCAAAAACGCTTTGATGCGCGGCGTGCCCGAATAATTAATTTTGGCGTCCAACGCTTTCAGAGCCTTGGTCTGCCGGTCGTTCTCGGCTTTGACGGCGGTTTCGTAGGCGCCAAACGTCGTGGCGACTTTCGCATCCGCGGTGCTGACGGCGCCGGTGTCGGCGGCGTTAATCGGTTGCACGACCGGCGCCTGCAACGCGGTCGCGGCGGTTTGCGCCAATTGAAACAGCGTCGCGCGCGCCTTGTTTTGCTCGGCGACATAAGCGACGATAGCGTCTTGCACATCGAAATCGGTGATGCCCGCCGCTTCCATCATCTGCTTCATGGCATCATTGGAAGCGCGATTGCCGCGCCCGCCGCCCTGCCCGCCGCGATTGCCCATCAAACCGGCGTTGCGCGCTTTTTGCATCGCTTCGGGGTCGTTGGGATCGATGCCCGCATCGGTCATTTTCTGCTGGAACTCGGCCATGCGCTCCTGCATGCGCTGACGCTGTTCGGGCGTCATGGATTTCATGCGCTCCTGCATTCGCGCAGCGCGGTTGGCCTGTTGCTGTTCGGGCGAAAGGGTTTCGTTGGATTGCTGGCGCTCAGCGCGCTTATCGGAACGACTGGGAGCTTCGCGTTGCGCCTGGGCAACTTGCGAACTGCCTAAAAAAATCAGGCCAGTCAGTGCTAACAGAGAAGGAAGATGGGAAATGTGTTTCATGGAATGTTCTCCTGTGATGTAATAGGACTCAGTTGATGCAGAACGTCGCGTTACTGCCGTCGGGCGCGCTGGTCGGCGTCGTGGAACCACCACAGTTCGCATCGCCATTCAAAACTTTCTCAGGTCGCAACCACTTGACGTGACCGTCGGCAAAAGCATAATTGGCGCCTTCCAGATGGCGCGCCGGAGTCGCACTGCCAGCGCCTGTGGTCAAACTCCCTTTGGCTTTGTTCGCCGAGGCTCGCGAATTCGCCGCCGTATTTTCACCATGCAAAATGGTGTTGGAAGAGTAATCAATCGCAGCCTCGCTGACGCCAGCACCAGTGTTGCTGGCCAGATTATAGTTGATGTAGTAATCGCTATAACCAGGCTGTTCCGAGCGAAGATCGATAGTCGCCGCATCGGGCAACGAAGCGGAATCACTGGGGCACTGGAATATCTGTTCGCTCTTCAGATAAGGCTGCACCGCCAAAGCCCAGCCCGTTCCAGGGTTCGTGGCTGTCGCGGCGAGAATGCTGGGATAGCGCTCATCGTAATCCTGAGTGTATTGTTTAATTCCCAGCGCGATCTGTTTCAGATTGCTGGAACAAGAGGAGCGCCGAGCGTTCTCGCGAGCACGCGCAAAAGCAGGGAAAAGTATCGCCGCGAGAATGGCAATGATAGCTATAACAACGAGCAATTCTATCAAAGTAAATGCGGGCCGAGATGTTTTGGGATGGTTCATGGAAGTGAGAAAAGTGAAAATTTGCCCGGCTTGGACGGACGAGCCGCGCGCCTTCGGGAAAGTTGAATTTAAGACAACCCCGAAGACGCCGGGTTCGTGAACAAACCTGACGATTGTTGGCAATTTGGCGTCACAATTGTAAGCCCCAATTTACAATCGCGGATCGACCGGTTCGCTTTCCAACGCCAGCACGCCAAAGACGCATTCGTGAACGCGTCGCAGAGGCTCGTTATCCACGAACCGTTCCAACGCCTCAATGCCCAGCGCGAATTCGCGCAACGCCAGCGAACGTTTGGCGCCCAGTCCGCGCGCGCGCAATCTGTCCAAATTATGCGGCAGCAGATACTCCGGCCCATAAATAATCCGCAGATACTCACGCCCGCGCACCTTCACGGCGGGCTGCGCCAAACCTTTGCCCGACGGCGTGACATAATGCAACGGCTTGACGACCATGCCTTCGCCGCCGCGCGCCGTTAAAGTTTCCCACCATTTCGTCGCCGCATCGACCGAGTTTTCGTCGGCCAATTCGACTCTGACGAACGGCGTCGCCACGAAAATCGGATCGTCGCCGCTTAACTGCGCCAGCGTTTCCATGTGCCAGACGTGATCGCGGTCAACGTGAACTTTGCCCGCCGACGCCAGCAGATGAAACGGTGCCAACCGATAATCATCCAATGAGTTCACCTCCCAGCAATAGCGCGCGTAAGCGGCGCGATACTTCTCGACGGCCTCCAAGCGCGCCGCCGTCCGTTCGCGCAATGCGCCGATTTCCAGGCCGCGATTAGCCGCCAATTCCAGCGCCGGAACTGCCACCGAAAGAGCCAGTTCGCCCGCCGCGCCGACGGGCGCGTATTGATGCCGAATCAGTTCGCGCGCCTTGGCCGACCACGGCATCAGCTCGCAATCTAAAACGAACCACTCGCTCTCGAATTGCTCCCACCATCCGGCGCGCGAGATCGCGCCGCGTAACCGTTCCAGAAGCGCGGATTCGATTGTCAAATCGTCAAAGAAGCGCCGCCCCGTCCGCGTGAGAATCGCGCCTTCTCCCTCGACGCCAAACGTCATGCGCGCCGCGTCGGCATCGCGCGCCACGATGACGACAGCGCGCGAACCCATGTGCTTCTCTTCGCAGACAACGTGCGAAACGCCTTCGCCCCGAAAATAGCTCCACGCCTCGTCGGGATGTTCGAGGTAATCATCGCGTTTGGATGTCGCGACCGGCGCCATCGTCGGCGGCAGATGCACCAGCCATTTCGGGTCGGCGGCGAACCGACTCATCACTTCCAGAGCCGCCGCGCTGTTTTCGGCGCGAATGGTGATGTTGCGGCCCAACCGCGTCTCGATCAACCGTTTGCCCAGATAATCGCCGATGTCCAAAACTTCGTCTTGGCGCTGTTGCGGCGTCAGTGCCGTTTCGGTCGTCCAAATCGGACGCACCGATTCGGCGTATTCGCGCCGCGCGGCAACACTGACGATTTCGCGTTCGGGCCAGCGCAACGCACTTAGCATTCCGCCGAAAACGCAACCGGTGTCGAGGTTCAAAGTGTTGTTGAGCCACGTCGCGCGCGGAACCGGCGTGTGCCCATAAACGACGGCGGCGCTGCCTTTATATTCGCGCGCCCAGTCCAATCGTTCGGGCAAACCCCATTCGTCGGTCTCGCCGGTCGTCTCGCCATACAAGCAAAACGAGCGCACCGCGCCCGAAGCGCGGCCCTGCATCGCCTCTTTCAGACCGGCGTGTGCCACGACCAAATTGCCGTCGTCAAACACATAATGCGAAATCAAACCGTTCAGCCATTCGCGTAGTTCCGCCCGAAACTCGTCCGATTGGTGGGCCAAATCGTCCAAGGTTTCCTGCAAACCGTGCGTGACAGCCGTCTTTTTGCCGTTGAGAAACCGCTTCAATTTATCATCGTGATTGCCCGCAACGCACCACGCGGTTCCCGCTTTGTGCATCGCCATCGCAATGCGAAACACGTCAGCCGAGCGCGGGCCTCGGTCGGCCAAATCGCCGACGAAGGCGACTTGACGATTGTCGGGATGACGATAAACGCCCGCTTCGTCGCGCGCGTAACCCAACTGCGCCAGCAACTCTTCCAATTCGTCGGCGCAACCGTGAATATCGCCGATAATATCGAACGGCCCATGCTCGGTTTTGCGATTGTTCCACAACGCCGTGCGCGAAATCTCGGCGTTATCTATATTGTCGCCGCGCAAAACGTGAACGTAGCGAAAGCCGTCTTTTTCCAGAAAACGCAACGACTTGCGCAACTGCCGCGCGTGATTGCGCGTGACGTGCGGCCCAAAATCGCGGTCGGGCCGCGATTGGTTGCGCTCGTGGCAAATCTCTTCGGGCACATCGAGGGCAATCGCGACGGTCTGCACATAAAACCGTTTGGCCAAATCCAATAGCGGAGCGCGCGCTTCCTTTTGCACGTTGGTCGCGTCAATCACCGTCAGCTTGCCGTTTTTCAATCGCAAAGCGGCGATTTCGTGAACCAATTTAAACGCGTCGGCACTCGCGGCGAGCGAAGTTTCGTCGTCGCACACCAGGCCGCGACAGAAATCGGAGGAGATGATTTCGGTCGGCAAAAAGTGGCGGCGCGCGAACGAAGATTTGCCCGCGCCCGACGCGCCCATCAGCACGACCAGACACAGTTCGGGAATTTCGATTTTCACCGTTTTAGTTTGACTTCTTGCGCCGACAAACGAGACCTTACATCAAATATCTTTTCCAGCGCCAGATTCAAAAGCGCTTTCCTCAATTTTTGATTTTCACCGTTCTTCTTTGTGCCTGGGCGCCCCCGGGCAGATGTGTTCTTTGTGCCCTTGTTGGCACTTTCGTTCTCTCCAAATTTTAACCGCCATCGGGGTTTCGGCAAGGCTCGACTTCTCGCATACTGAGGCGGAACACGAAGCGGGAGACGACATTATGGCACACAACAAAAATGAGGCGCGCGAACAACGCATCACCGACGAAATCGTAGTAGACGCCTACGACGCAGAAGAGCGCGCGCTGGGCTGGTATTACTATCTGGAAGAGCAGTTGCAGTTTCCATTTCACGCGCGCTGCATCGCGGCCCATCCGGTTTCACCCCTCCGCCGCGACGAGGAAATCGAAGTCAAAAAAATGCCGCCCGAAGAGGTTTGTAAAAGCGATATGTTTGTAGTTATCGAATGGGAAAACCGCACTTTTGCCGTCCCGTTATCGCAATTGGAACCCATAGATGTAGACGAAGAAACCATGCAGGGAATCGAAGATTGGCGTTACTGGAAGAAACAGGGTTATGAGTTTTAAAAGTTCTTTTGCAACCGATTACCCCCATATCTCGGAATGGGTTTTAGGCGGTGGTTGGATCGAAATAGGAAACGACCATAATGGTTACGAATACTCTTTCGTGGGCGCTTTAGATCAGGGCGGCACCGTCTACTCTGGCACAACCGCTCACGAAACAATGGATGATGCGTTGGACGAACTCGACAGAGGCATCCAAAAGTGACTCGAAGAGAACCCCTAATCCTTTCCCAATCGCAGCCGAATCAGCCAATCGTGTAGCGCCGGTTTCACGTCCACTTCTGCGGGGAGGGGCGAACTTTGTTCCGCCTGTTGCAACCGCTCGCGCAAACGCTGGTATTCGCTTTCGTAAAACGGCAAATCGGCGTTTTGCAACGTCTGACGCTCGGCGCCATTAAGTTTTAATTCGATCAAATCGGTAATCGTCTGGCTGCCGAACTCTTGGTTTAATGCGGGCAAATTGGCCTCTAACTTTCCGGTTTGCAACAGATGAGCGCCAGTCAAAAGCACGCGATAAATATAAAGTAAAGGTTTCGCGCGTGGCGGCGAATCTTTCAGGAATAAGCGCCACTGGTTATCGGCGAACCCCAAGTAATGAGTCGCGAACTTGCGGTTCAAACTATTGAGAGCAATCGTTTTGAGTTCGTCGTGAGCGGGCGAAGTCGAAACGATTAAAGGCGAACACAACTGTTCGAGTGCGTAGCCGGAATCTTTGCAGATCAGAGCGCAAAACTTGCGGATTTCGTGGCTGACGATGTCCCATTCCAAACCGTCGCGCACTTCGGCGACTTCGATGGTTTCGCGCGGCGAAAACAGCCCGACCAATTCGCGAAGCGGCGCAATGTGGGCGCCGCGCAAATCGTAGTCGGAATCGGGCGACGAGAAGCCATAGAGATGCGCGCCCGAAACGGTGACGAACAGCGCATTGGGAACGTGCAATCGGGCGGCGGCGGAGAGGCGAGAATCGAGCATTTTACAGGAAACAGGAGATGATGTTCAGGCGCTTTCAAGGGACGCTTGCCACATCAGAATTTGCGCCGTGAGTTCGTCGAGCGACGAAACGACGGTGACATTGGGGCGTTCGAGTTCGGTTTGGATTTGCACATTTTCCAGGCGCACATAATCGGGATGGGCACCGACGAATAGCGGCTTGGCATTGCCGTCACCGTCGCGCCAATGCGACCACGAACCCAATTCGTAAAGCGTAATCAAACACGGCGCCTGCGCGGGAAACCAGAACGAGATTGCGCTGGAGTTGCGAAGTCCCTCGTGTTCCCAGCGAATCTGCTCGCGCAAAGCGTTCGGATCGAGCGAATTGTAGGTTTCGCGGCGCGGGTTGAGCAGGTTCAAATTGGTGCCCGCGAGCGCATCAATGAACGGCGTTTGCCAGTCGGGGGCGCCGGTGATACCGCCAGCGATGAACAGACTGTTGCGCAGAGCCTCGGCGGGAACGGGCGCGGGAGGACGGTAGAGTTTCATGGGAGTTAAAGTGGTTTGTATCGGCTGGCGAATCAATTCGCTTCAACCTGTTTTCATCCTTTAGCCTTTATCCTTTCCTAAACACCGCCATCTGCGAAGGCGCACCCAAATCTTCCTCTTCCGGCCCCAACGGACGCACCTCAACCGTGTAACCGTAATCCTGCGCCACCCGATTGGCCCACGCCGAAAACTCGGCGCGATCCCACTCGAACCGGTGATCGCGATGACGCATTTTTCCGGCGGGCAGACTTTCCCAATGCGCGTTATATTCGCGGTTGGGCGTTGTCAAAACCACTGTCGCGGGTCGCGCCCATTGCCAGATCGCTCGCTCGAACGCGCCCAATCGCGCTGGATCGAGATGCTCGATGACTTCGACCAACGCGGCGGCATCGAAATTTTTCAAGCGGTCGTCGCGATAAGTCAGGGCACCATGAAGCAACGTCAGGCGCTCGGCCTTGAGCGGCGCCATGCGCTCTAATTTCAATTTATCCGCCGCCACATCCAGGGCGCGATGGCTGGCGTCAACGCCGATGATACGCTCGAATTGACGTTCGTCCAGCAAGCCGCGCAACAAGCGGCCTTCGCCGCAACCCAGGTCTAAAACGCTGCGGGCACCCGAATTTTTCAGTTCGTCCAATACGGCGTCCAACCGAATCTGATGCAGCGACAGTGGCTTCTCGATGCGCGCTTCGGTGTCGTCGGGCGCCTCGGTTTCATCGGCGGTTTCGGGCGCCAATCGTTCCAGCATTTCGGTGGCGGCGTTAATCAATTTACGCTGACGCTTCAGATAACGCGCCACGATAATCTCGCGTTGCGGATGACTTTCCAGCCAACCGGCGCCGCGTTTGAGCAGCTTTTCGACCTCCGATTCGCCGATGAAATAATGTTTGCTATCGTCTAAAACCGGCAGCAACACATAAAGATGCGCCAGCAAATCGCTGAGTTTGAGCGTGCCGCGAATCATTAACGCCGCACAAGGCGCCGTGCCCCAGTCGGATTGCGGATCGAGTTTGGGAATATCGAGTTCGACTTCGTAGCCCAACGGTTCGAACAAACTGCGGACGAAACTGCCGTCGCCCGAACACGGAATCGCGTCCACGCGCGCGACCAAATCGAGCGCGGTTTGGGCGAGTTCGGGCTTGTCTTTCGATTGGCCACCCAACGCCGAGCGCAAAACCTGCGCGATGGCGACGCTGGCGAACGAACCGGCGACATAAGGTCGGTCGTTGACGTATTGCGCCAAAGGCCCGCTATCGCGACTATTTTTGCCGCGCACCAGGGCAATCGGGTCAACTTCGAGCAGCAGCGCGAAGGTGCAATTATCGTTGTCGGCGACCGGATAAAACGCGTGAGCGCGACCGAAACTGAGATCGAACGCTTGAGCTTTATCGGGATTTTTGGCGAGCAGATAACCGATGTCGGTCGCGGGCGCATGAGTCGTCGAAATTTGCAGCAACATTTGAGGTTTAGTTTGCGCGATTTACTCGCGCGCGAGACTCCAGCCACTCCACGCGTGCGAATAAACCCCGTTTTTTATCGCGATAGAAAATGCGTAACCGCGCCGAGGCATCGCGAACTCCCAAATTTCATCGAAATGTTCGGCATCATCGGCATCATCGGCAAGCATTACGCGCGACGGCTCACCCAAAACTACGCGAATCTGCTCGCGCGTCGCTCCGATGTTCAGCTCTCCGATTCGTCGCTCAAACTGTCGCATCTTCCACCACATGAACATCTAATTTACCTCCACGAATGAGTAAAGCAAGCATAAGCGCGCAACGCATCCCTCCCGTATTCTGTCTCCTGTCTTCTGAATTCCTGTAAAAATGGCCCACGACATTCCTTCATTCCTGCGCGAAATCGATAAAATCGGGCAACTTAAACGCATTGATGCGCCGGTTTCGACCGATCTCGAAATCAGCGAAATCGCCGACCGCGTTATCAAGCAAGCTGGCCCCGCCTTATTATTCCAAAACGTGCAAGAGGCGCCCGATGTGCCCGTCGCCATCGGGCTGTTTGGCTCGCACGAACGGCTGGCGCTGGCGCTCCACGACAAGCCCGAAAATATCGCCGAACGCATCACCGAACTTATCGGCACGCGTCCGCCCAATTCCCTTGTTGGCATGGCCAGGATGGGTTTGCAGATGTTGCCGACGATTAGCAGTCTGGGCGTCAAGCGCGGCAAATCGGGGCCGGTGAAAGAAGTGATAATAAAGGGCGACGACGTGGATTTGTCGAAGATTCCCGTCCTGAAATGTTGGCCCGACGATGGTGGCCCGTTCGTGACGTTGCCGATGGTTTTTACGCATAATCCGAACAATGGGCGGCGCAACGTCGGAATGTATCGCGTGCAGATTTACGATAAGAACACGACGGGCATGCACTGGCAAACCCACAAAGTCGCCGCGCAGCACGAACGCGAAGCCAAGGCGCGCGGCCAGAATATCGAGGCGGCGGTTTGTCTGGGCGGCGACCCGTGTCTGCCGTTTTGCGCTCTGGCACCTTTGCCCGAAGAGATAGACGAAATGCTCTTCGCCGGATTTCTGCGCGGTAAACCGGTCGAACTCGTGCCCTGCGAAACCATTGATGTGCAGGTGCCCGCCGATTGCGAATACGTCATCGAAGGCTACCTCACGCCGGGCGAATTGCGGCCCGAAGGCCCGTTCGGAGATCACACCGGTTATTACACGCCCATCGAGCCGTATCCCGTTTTTCACGTCACTTGTGTGACGCAACGTAAGAAGCCGGTATATCCGGCGACTATCGTTGGCATTCCACCAATGGAAGATGGCTATCTGGGCAAAGCGGTCGGAACTATATTTTTGCCATTGATTAAAACACAGGTGCCGGAAATCGTGGATATGCACTTACCGGTCGAAGCGACGTTTCATAATCTGGCGTTGGTAAGTATCAATAAGCGCTACCCAAATCATGCTTATAAAGTGATGCACTCGCTATGGGGATTAGGACAGTTAATGTTCTCGAAAATGATTATTATTTTCGATGACGATGTAGATGTGCATAACCTGAGCGAAGTGATCTGGCGCCTGAGCAATAACATTGATCCGGCGCGCGACGTTCAGATCGTGAAAGGGCCGGTGGATTCGCTCAATCACGCGGCGCCGCTCGTCGGTTTCGGCAGCAAAATCGGCATTGACGCGACCAAGAAATGGCCGAGTGAAGGCCACACCCGCGAATGGCCCGATGTGGTGAAGATGAACGCCGAAACGGTTGCGCGCGTGGACGAAATGTGGGCGCAACTGGGGTTGGGCGGGAACCCTGGCAGCCCGTCGGCGGCGGGGCATATCGTGGGGGCGATGCCGTGAGTCAGACAGGCGTTACGTTTAACCCCCTCTGTCCTATCGGATCTGCCCTGTCTCCGACGGGCGCCCACCCCCGTCGTAAAGGGGAGAAAAAGAGTATTATTGTGTCGCGTTTTGCTTGCGACCAACGCATCATTGTTCGCTCTTTTTCTCCCCTTTACGAAGGGGGTGGGCGCCCGTCGGAGACAGGGCAGATCCGATAGGACAGAGGGGGTTAAACGTAACGCCTGTCGTCAATTCCTATGTTAGACAAATCCGCTCAAGCCGTCTCGCAGATGTTCGGCGACATCGCGCCGACTTACGACTTGCTCAATCATCTGCTGTGCGCCAATCAGGACAAACGTTGGCGCCGCCGCGCAGTCGCGCGTTTATGCCCGCGCGTGGGGGAAACCATCCTCGATTTATGCTGTGGCAGCGGCGATTTAACGCGAGAGATACTGTCGCAACAGCCGCGCTGTCGCGTCGTGGGTGCCGACTTCGCCCTGCCGATGTTGCGAATCGCGCAAACTAAAGATTTGCCCGCGTTGACGTGCGCCGATGCGTTGCGTTTGCCGTTCCGCGACGCGCAGTTCGACGCGGTATCGGTGGCGTTTGGCGTCCGCAACTTCACCGACACGCGCGCGGGACTTCAAGAAATGTTTCGCGTCACCAAACCTGGCGGACGCGTGATGGTGCTGGAATTTATGCGCCCGACATCGAACATTATCGCGCGCGGTGCGGGCGCCTCGAACTTTGTTTTGGCTCCGATTGGCCGTCTGGTTTCGGGCCACGAATCGGCTTATAGTTATCTGCCGCAGTCGATTGACGGGTTCACTTCACGGGCTGAATTTGCGAATTTGCTGCGCGAAATCGGCTGGCGAAACGTCCGTTCGTTCGATCACGCTTTGGGCGTGGCAACTTCGTTTGTGGGGGTTAAGCCAACGTTACAGTCCGGAGGTTAAAACCTCCGGAACGCGAGTGAATAAGATTATGTCCACCGTTCTCCCACCTTCAAGCTCCGTCCCCGCCTCTGGCCCTGGCTGGGAAATCGCCGATTCGTCGCTCATCCGGCGGCGCGCGTTCGTCTCGCTTTTAGTGCTGGCGCTGGCGTTTTTCGCCTTGCTGATGCGGCTCTACTATTTGCAGGTCGTCAACGGCACCGGCTTCGTCGCCAAGGCGCAAAGCAACCGTTTGCGGCCCGTCGAAGTTCCGGCGCCGCGCGGTTTGATTACCGACCGCAACGGCGTTATTCTGGCAACTTCTCGTCCGCTCCATAGCGTCGTCGTCGTGCCGGGACTTTTGCCGTCGGCGCGCAAACAGCCCGCCGAACGCGCGCGCGTAATTCAAACTCTGGCGACGTTATTGAACATTGACGCCGCCACCATCGAGCCGCAAATCGAAAGCGCGCTCAAACGGCAAGGGCGTTACGATGCCGTCCCGCTCGTCAGCGATGTTGATCTGGGGACAATCGCGCGCATCGAAGAGAACCGCGCCGAGTTGGGCGCGGGCGTTTTGGTCACCGACGCACTGCGTCGCGTTTATCCGCAGGGTTCGCTGGCGGGGCATTTGATGGGTTATAGCGGCATCGTCAACGAGCGCGATTTGGCGCGCGCCAAAAGCGCGGGCGCGCCGCTCGGCGCGTTTGATCGCGTGGGCAAGAGCGGCATCGAGCGCGAATATAACGCGCTGTTGCGCGGCGTTCATGGCGCGCAAGTATTTGAGGTTGACGCCGTCAATCGTCCGGTCGGCGAGCGCGCACCGATTGCCGCCGAGCCGGGCGAGACGCTGCAATTGACGCTCGATGCGAAGCTGCAACGCGTGGCCGAAAGCGCGCTCGCCCGCGCGAAGAACAATGGCGCCGTCGCCGCGATTGACCCGCGCAACGGCGAAGTTCTGGTGATGGCGTCGCGGCCCACCTTCGACCCGAATACCTTCGAGTTGCCGCGCGCGCAATTCAGCGCGGCCTACCGAAAACTGATCGCGACGCCGGGTCATCCCCTGCTCAACCGCGCGGCGACTTCGCGCTTTCCGCCCGGCTCGACGTTCAAGATGATTAGCGCCGCCGCCGGTTTGCAAAAGGGCGTTATTGACCCAAATTGGACGGTGACCTGCAACGGTGGATTCACGCTGGGGCGGCGTTTCGGCTGCTGGAAGGTTCACGGGCGCGGCGTTAATTTGAGTCGGGCCATCGCCGAATCGTGCGACGTTTACTTTTACCAACTCAGCCTGAAACTGGGCGATCCGCAGGGCAGTGGCCCGACTTATCTGGCGGATACGGCGCGCAAGTTTGGGCTGGGAAGCAATAGCGGCATTGACCTGCCCTCGGACGAAGCTGGCCTGGTGCCCGACCCCGCATGGCTGAAACGCGTCAATGCCAAACGGCCCGCTTACGCCAAATGGATGCCGGGCAACACGCTCAACATGAGCATCGGACAGGGCGACGTTCTGGCGACGCCGCTGCAAATGGCGCTGGCAACCGGCGCCGTCGCCAACGGCGGCACGTTATGGAAACCGCATCTGCTGCGCAAATCGTATAAAGACCCGCAGAGCGGCCCAATTATGGCGCCGTCCGAAGGCCATTCCATCGGCATTGACGCGCGCAATTTGGCTCTGATTCGCCAGGGAATGCGCCGAGTCGTTACCAAAGGCACCGGCAAATCGGGGGCTTTGCCCAACGTCGAAATTGCTGGCAAAACCGGTAGCGCTGAAGATGCCAACAACGTGTTGCCGCATTCGTGGTGGGTCTGCTTCGCGCCCTACGATAAGCCGACGATTGCCATCGCGGTTCTGGTCGAGAATTCGGGACACGGCAGCGAAAACGCTCTGCCGATTGCGCGCGATATTTTACAGGCGCGCTTTCCGTTGCCCGCGCCGCCGTTGGAAGATGCGGCGCCGGTCAAGCCGAGAGTCGCGCAACGGCGGCGAAGATAATTGTCGTTTTGTTTGGAGCGCGGGCTTTAGCCCGTTGAAATGAAGAAGTTGCTAAAAAGAAGCAGCGAATGTAGCATCAAACGGGTTAAAGCCCGCGCTCCAAACGGGGACACCGCGCCACTATTTGAATACGCTCTTTATCCGACATCAGCCTGGCAGTAACAGATGGGCGGCGCGGCCTTGCCAGCCGTCAATAGCCAGCCAGAACAGAATCATAAAAACGTCGCCCAGCGCCAGTCCCAGAAAAAGCGGGATGGTGTTGCGATAAGCGTCGCCGCCGCCGAATTTGGTGATGAGACTTTTGAACATCCAGCCCAGAAATATCGAGAACCAGAAGACCGCTGTCGGGTAACTCAGCGACATAATGTAGCCGATGGGATGGAGCGGAAACCAGGCGAAGCGGCTGCGCATCAGCATCATGCCCCAGGTGAAGGCGCCGCCGAAGATGAGCCAGAACCAGGCGAGCGGCGCCGAACCCTGAGTGTTCGTAGTCATCGAGTTGATGAAGTTGGCGGGCATTTTGGGGCCGTCCTGCGACCACCATTTGTGGCCGAAACTCAGGGCGCCGCCGCCTTCGTAGCCCAGGTTGACCGTCGTAATCCAACTGACGACGACCGCGATCAACACCGTCGCCACGATGAGCGCGCCCAACGGTCGTTTGGCGATTTTGTGATCGTGTGCCAGCTTGAAACCGTGAATGAATGACGGCATGATGAAACCGCGCATATGGTTGACCATGCCCGCCTGAAAAAATGCCGCGCTGGTGGCGCCGTTTTCGACCGTCATCCAGTTGCTCGGCCCCGAGTTAATCAGGCGAGCGATGGCGCCCAGTGGGTTCGTGTGATGTTGCAACGCCAGCATTCCGCCCTCGACGGCGACGCGCGCCAAACCGAGCGCCAACACCAGATACGAAAGCCACAGCGCGATGGCGATGTCGGCGCGCACGCCCGAAACAATGGTCGCGCCGATCATCAACGCGATGGAAACGATAAAGCCCCAGAACGCGAGCGGATAAGAGATCATCTCGGTCGCTTCTTCGGGGCCCGCCGGGGAGCGACCAATGGCGCGCAGGGCGACATGGCGAAAATGCTCGCGGCCCGTCCACAGAATCAGCGCGACGTAAGCGATATAACAGCCGCCGACCTGATTGCCGGTGAAAACTTTGTCGGGAAACCCATCGGCGCCCGGCATTGGGCCGCTCGGATAACCGGCCAGATAAGCCGCGATGAACTCGAACTTGATGACCCAGAAGAAAAACCACAGCGAAAACGAAATCTCCGAAGTCAGCAGATAGGTGATGCCGACGACCATCGGATAAATCGAAACCGGCACCCAGCCGATCTGATTCCACGGCGCCTCAGAGAGTAGCGGCCCGGCGTCAAGGCTCGTCGGGAAATCGGGGAAGTCGGGATAGTAAAGGTGCAATCCCTTCATCATCTGAATGAAGACCGCGATGGCAAAGCCGCCCCACATCATCGGGTTGCGAAAGAAATCGCCCACCAGACCGCCGCCGCTTTTGTTGGTCGCGTCCATATCCTCGGTCATCTGCAACGGCAGTTTGAGCAGGGGAAACGCGAGGGCCTCGCGCTCGGCCCATTGCGCGCGCAAAATGACGCTCAGGCAACCGAACATGACGTAGGAAGTCAGCACGAAGCCGATCCAGAAAATCAGCGGCACCAGCCACGCGCCCCAGGGCACCGGCACGTCGGCGGGCAAGCCCTGATACCAACCGTCAACGACCGTTTGGTTGACCGTGTGGGCCTCGGTGACGGCGGGCATCATCCACGGCTTGACGTAGGGCGTGAGGAATTCCAGCCACTTGTTCTCGCGCGTCGCGTAATAAAACGGCGCGATCAGGTTGGGGATGAGAAAGTTTTCCGAGCCGTGTCCCGGCACCAGGCTGGAGAATAAACACGAAATATAAACCGTCAACGCCTCGTTGCGCGACAAGGCCCAGGCGCGCCGTAAAAAGCGCAAGAGCGGGTTGACGACCAATACCAAAACCAGCAAAACGCCGATAGCTCCGGCGGGCAGGTGCGAGCCGCCCAAAAAGGTATTGTACAGCTTGTAGTCAATGACCGGTAGCGCATAGCCAAAAATGACGGCCAGCGTCAGGCAGAGCGCGACGACGCGAAAAGTGACGCCGCCTTCGCGTCCCTTTGGCGCGGGCAAAGCATCGAGTTCGTGCGCGGAGTGCGGCAGAGACGATTCGGTCGAGAGAGCTTTCATTTGCGGAGGAGAAAATCTCAGTAAATTATAACTGAAAACCCGCACTCGGGCGAAGTGGGTGGAGGGGGATTACCGTCAGTTCATCTGATGCGGAAAGCGCGAAGTTTTTTCCCTCACCCGCCTTCGCGCTTTCCGCATTATTCAACATAACAGTATTCCAACGGACGTTTTCGTTAAACTCCGTCCGTTCCCGCCCCCAAAATGACGCGTAAAAATCTCCCTGCCCCACTCTCTCCGCCCACGACGGAACCGCCCGCCGTGCGGCGTCCGGTCACGCAGAAGCAGATCGCGCAACGTGTGGGCGTGACGCAGCAATTGGTGGCCCTCGCGCTCAAGAACAGCCCCAATGTCGCCGAGGCGACGCGCGCCAAAATCTTGGAAGTCGCCGAGGAGTTGGGCTATAACGCCAACGCCAATCGTTCGGCGCGCGCGCTGGCGGCGGCGCGTCATGGCACGCGCGTCAAAAACGATATAATCGCGCTCATCTTCGAGGCGATGCCCGATGTCGCGCCGGTCGCCATGCCCTATTTTATGCCGCTCGTGGACGGCATCGAAATCGAGACCGGCGAGCGCCAACTCGATTTATTCCTGGTGCGCAACAAGCCCGCCAGTCTGCCCTGGCTGATCCGCGATGGTTGGGTGGACGGCGTGATTCTGCTGGGTTCGCACGACTCGGTCGCCGAGATTACGGCGCTCGATGTTCCGGTAATGACGTTGGGTTCGCGCTTGCCCGGCACGACGGGCATCACGCCCGCCGACGCCAACGGCACCGCGCTGGCGACGCACCATCTCATCGAACTGGGGCACAGGCGCATCGCCTATCTGGGGCCGCAACTCGGTTGGCCCTCGGCGCGCGAGCGTCTTCAAGGCTATACCGACGCGATGCGCGCGGCGGGCCTGCCGACCGACGCAAAGTTACAGGAGATGACGCTAACCAATGTTCTCGAAGACGACGGCCAGAGCGGTATGACAAGTCTGCTGGAACGCGGCGAGTTCACGGCGTTGGTCTGCCACAACGACGCGGTCGCGATGGGCGCGATTCGCGTGGCGCAGAGTCGAGGCTTGGACGTGCCAGACGATTTGAGCGTGACTGGATTTGACGATACTTCGGCGGCTTCGGGCTTTGTGCCCGCCGTGACTTCGGTCGGATTTTCGGGGTTGGAGATGGGCCGCGCCGCCGTGCGGATGCTGCTCGATGAGCAGTTCAACGGTCAGCATCGCGAGTTTCCCGTCGAACTGCGCGTTCATCAGAGCAGCGCTCCGCCGCGTCGAGGATAAAAAACTCAGTCCCGCGATGTAGCCGAGTCGCCGCAGCTCCCCATTTGGAGAGCAGTAACGTCAAGCATTACACGCACAGCTCATCAACCGCTCTTCTCTCCCCCGACGACTTAGCCTCACTTGTTCAACCGAAACCAATCACGTCGCGCGGCGCCGCGCCATCCTGCGGATTCCAGAATGCCTGTAACTGCGTCGCGCTGGCCCCTTTTTCAACCTTCACCGTCATGTTCACGCTCGCGCCGGGCGCGACCATTTTCGTAAAAACGTAACCTTCATCCGATTGAACTTGTGCGCTGACATCCTGGCCGTCCACGCTGTAACGAATCGCGTTTTGAGGCGCGCGCACTGTGGGCATACACGCGACTTCGCCCTCGTTTTTGAGCGTCACTGCGTAACTTCCCGGCGCCGTGGCAATCTGTTGCGATTTCGCATCGTAAACGCCCATGCCAATTGGCGCTTTTCCATCAGGCGCGGTCACAGATAAATCGAGTTTCTGGCCGGTGCCTTTGAGATATTTGATCGCGTCCATCACCAGATTGGCGAAGGTGCCTTCCTGCGCTTCGGGCGCGATTTTATACGGCCCGATGTGCCAGCTCTCGAAAATGTAGCGGTCGGCGCGTCCACCCGCCGCCTGGAATTTATGCAGGCTTTCGAGCGACATCTCTTTGTATTTTGCGTCCCACTCGGCGGGCGCGAGTTTCGCGTCCGGCTTGCCGTTGATGATGTGCGAAAACTGCGCGCCGCCCCCGTGCAGCCACGTTTGCAGCGATATTTCTTTTTCCAGATAACCCTGCGCGATGTATTTCGGGTTCATCATGATGTTATAGGGGCTGTCGGCGATGAAGCCAGCGAGGTTTTCTTTGAATAGCGAAGTCATAAAATCGCGGCCCTTGAACTTCATTTGTCCATTGCGCGGCGAAGTGAAGTCGAAGTTTTTACCCGCGCCGGAAAATTCGTCCCAGGGCATATAGACCGACGGAAAGGTGACGTGAATTTTGACGGCGGGCAATTCGCGGTTCATGGCGCGCATATAAGCGGGCCAATACGGAGCTTTAACCGGCCCGTCGGCGGGATAATTCGGCGCATCGCCGGTGACTTGCTGATAAACATCGGCGGCGTTGTAATCGGGGAAATGCGCCGCCACGCGCTGCATGGCGAACAAGCGCAAATCACACGAAATCTCGTTGGTCACGATGCCGGTCTCGCGCGCGAATTTTTGAATCTGCGCGGCGTGTTTTTCGCCATACCATTGGCCCATGTCGGCAAAATGATCTTCCATTCCAACGCCGGGCCAACCGACTTCCATCATCCAATTTTTGCTCAACGGATTGAGTTGCGCGCCGAGCTTTTTGCCGACGCCAATCGGGTCGCCTTTGTAATCGTTATTGAGCCAGAAGCCAAAGTGCATCACGAAGCCGTCCATGTTTTCCCGGACGAAATCCCATTTGGCATCGGGCGCGACGAGCTGATCCATATTGCGATAGGCGCCAAAGTAGACCTGCGCCGGAATGCACGCGCCCGCAGCGTGGCTGATGTTTGCGCGCAGGCGGGCGCGCCCGCCAGTGGAAGCAGCAACAGCGCGGAAAGTAGGGGGCGAATCGAAGAATTCTTCAAGGAAAGATTTAGAATGTTAGAGAACGGCAATTGTATTGGCTTGATTACTTTTGCGGGGGCTGAGTTGTGGTGGCTGGTTTGTCCAGGGCCGCAGCGATTTGCAAGGTGGCGTTGGTGAAGGTATTGGCCTGCGTTTCGGGCACTAACTCGAACGGGCCTTTATACCAGCTTTCAAAGACGATTTGATCGGGTCGTAATCTCGCGTTGCGCACCAGTTCGAGCGCCGCGAGACTCGTTTCGGTGTAGACGGCGTCATATTTTTTCGGATCGGTTTCGTTGTTGTCGCCGTTGATGATAAAACCGAACGATTTGCCTCGTTGACGGCAAGTCCACTCAATCGAGCGCAGCGCGTCGTAATATCCATCGGCGCGATAAGTGGGATTGTTCAGCAGATAATAGGGTGAATCAGCGGTAAAACCGTCGAAGCCCACATCGAACAAACCGTTCAAAATGCGCGAAACCGTGATGCCGGGGCGAACAGTCTTGCGAACATTTGTCCAGGGGCCTTCATCCACATAAATCGGCGGAAAAACTGCGATGAGTTTTTCCGTATGCCCCGCCGCGCGAAAGGCCGCGACATAACGCGCGCTTTTGGCCAGCACGCCATTCAAAATACGCGTGAAGTAAACGTCGTCACTTTCGCCCGGCAGCCGCGGAGTTTCGGCTTGTTGCACCTCAAAGCCGCTCAGAATCCAGTCCACATTGACGGCTTTAATCGGAATACCGAACTCTTTTTCCAATCGCTCGACTTGGGCCGCGTGGTCGCGCCCGATCTCTTCGGGCGAAGTTTTCGCGTCGCGGATATGATAAGTCAATTCCAAGATGTTGGCTTTATCTTTGAGTTGCGGCGCAATCGCCCGCTTAATCTGATCGGCGTTTGGGACCTTAGCGTTATTATTATTGGGCACGCTCTTGTTGCGCACCCAGAAATGAAGGTGCAAAAGCATTCCATCGGCGCGCGCTATGGTTTTTTTCCAAGCCTGCGGATTGTTGGCGAGTTGCTCATGGAAATTCACCGTCCCGAAATAAAGTTGCGGACTCCACGGCGCCGTGGCTGGTGACGTGGCCGTTGACGTGGAAGCATTGGTAACGGGAGCGACTTGCGCGGCAACAGGCGCGGCTAACAGCAATAGTGCGGAAAGTAGAGGGCGAATCGAAGAGTTTTTCATGGGATTTCCTGGGATTTCGGTTGGCCAACAACTGTTGTATAACTTTGTTGGAAAGTGAGTATACCCATTTTGCTTTATTTTCAAACATTTCATGGAAATTTTTGGGGAAATTCGGGCAATGTGAAAGTTGAGTTTGTTTCTCGGAGGCAAGAGCGTTCGCACGTTCGAGAGCCAGGGGTTTCAAAATTAGTTATGCTCTCACCTATGAAGTCATCCGTCAAATCCGCCACAAAAACCATATCTGTTCCCCTTTCTTCTGCGATTGATTCGGAGGAAATGCCACGTCATATTCAGGTGCGCGAGGGCATTATGGCGGCGATTCGCGCGGGCGAGTTCACACCCGGCGATCGTCTGCCCGGCGAGCGCGAGTGGGCGGCGCACTTCGGGGTTTCTCACATGACGGCGCGCCGCGCGGTGAGCGAACTGGTCGAAGCGGATTTGCTGGAGCGGCGTCCTCAGAGCGGGACTTATGTGCGTTCGCATGGCTCGAAGCGTCTGGCGAGCGTCACGGTCAATCTCATTTATCCATTGCAAACGTTTGGTTTTATCGAACAACTTTTGCAGTGTTTCCTGATCGGCTTAGAGAAACGCGGTTGGCATCATCATCTGATTCACTTGCAAAGCGGGCGCGAAAGCGCGGTTTTGCGCGCTCTGGCCACGGAAGAACCGGCGATCATCGTGCCGACCGAAAATGGTTTTGACCAGCGCGTGAAGGCCGCTTTGCTCGCGGCCAAGGGACAAGTTATTGTCATTGGCAACCGTCTGCCCGAAAGCGTGGCCACGTCGATCATGGCCGACGACGCTCAAGCGATTCGTTTGTTGATGAAATACTTGCAAGAATCTGGACATCGCAAGATTGGAATTATCAGCCAGCAACCCGATCACACGGTTGATCAACATCAAATCGCCACATGGAAAGCGTGTTGCGCGGCTTACGCCACGCCGCAAGAGTTGCAAAGGCGTTTGATTACAGTTGAAATGCGCCGCGATGCCCCCGAAGCGGTTTCCATACGCGAAGCGGTGTGCAACTACCTGAATTCGTCCAATGCCGACGTCACTGCCCTGATTTGCCTGTCCGAGACTTGCGCGCTGGCGACTTTTGCCGCGTGCCGCGAGGCGGGGCTCACCGTGCCCAATGAAATGTCGGTTGTAGCGGCGTGCAACACGACGTTACTGGAAATGATCAACCCGCCCGTGACGTGCGCTGATGTTCATATCGAGTTGCACATCGAACGGGCGTTGGAACTTATTGAAGCTACGTTGGGAACTAAACCTGTTGCGGCCAAGAACGATTTGATCGCGCCCAGTCTGGTGATTCGGGAGAGCGTGGCGCCACGAACTCAAAACGAGTAATTTACGCTTCTTCCAAACGCAATTGTTCGCCCAGGAACTCGAACAGTTCCTCGCTGAGTTTGGCATCGCGCGGACAGGTCGCGTAGGCGATGCGGGTGTGGAGCGCCGCCGTAATCGCGGGAATTTCGGGCTTGAGAAAGCCTTCGTTCAGACGCTTCACCAAGGCTTTGCCAGCGATGCCCGTAGTGGGCATCAGCACCAGAAAGTGCAGGCCGGGCGGATCGTGGCTTTGCAGCGCTGAAACTTTGTCTATGCCGCGACACAGGCGACGCACCAAAACGGCGGCTCCGGCGGCGGCGGTGCGTTTTTCGGCGTCGGACAAATTTTTGGTGAGAGAAAACCAGTTGCGGATTTGCAGCCAACAGATCGAGAATTCGCCGCCATAGCGCCCGACGCGCGCGACTTCGTCGTCGAGCCAGCCAGAAAATTGCGTCAGGCTGGCGATGGTATTTTTGGCCGAACCCACGATTTTGCCCGGCGGACGGAAGCTGCGCCGCTCGTCGGTCTGTCCGGCGTTTTTGGCAAGTTCGAGCAAATAAGTCGCGCGCACCTGTTGTTGCGCCCACGCCGACGCCGCCAATTGCGCGCCCGGTATCGGTTCGGTCGTCTCCAGAATACGCCGCAACCCTTCGGTTCCGCGCCGAATCAGGTAAGCCGAGTAGTTGACCGAAATGCCCAACCGTCGCGCTATTTCCGACTTGGAAAGCTCGTCGAAGAAGAACATCGTCAACGCCTGTTGCTCCAGCGCCTTGAGCTGCGGCATCGCCTCTTCCAGAAACATCGAGTCTTCGATGCGGCCTTCTCCGCCGCGCACCATCGAGCTGCCCTGTGCATCGAAGCGTTCGAGCAAGGCGCTCGTGCCGTCGTCGTCGTTAGTGGCCGGTTCGTCGAGCGAATCCACGCGCAGAGTTTGCGCGCGTTCGAGAACTTCGCGCACGGTCTCGATTTTGACGCCCAGATGCGTCGCGATTTCTTCTGGAGTCGGCGGCTGGCCGGTTTGCTGAACGAGGGCATCGGCGGTTTTGGTGATGCGTTGGCGCAGCTCGAAGTGCCAGCCCGGTTCGTGAATGATGCGGCCCAGGTCGCGCAGATAATGGCGAATTTCGCCGACGATGAGATGACAGGCGTAAGTCGAAAACTTGATGTTCTTATCGGGATCGAATCGGTCAACGGCTTTAATCAGGCCGACGTAACCTTCCTGAACCAAATCGTCGAGCGGCTCGCCCGAAGCCTTGAAATTACGCGCGCAATGCTCAACTAAGGGCGCGTGAACCATCACCAGATGATCGCGCAATGAGTTCGGGTTGCCGCCGCGCACGGCGTTGTGGTCTCCGGCGCGCGCCTCGCGAAAACGACGAAACAGATGAATAACCGTCTCTTCGTCGTGCCCGCCCCGCGCCGCCAACGAGTCGAGTTCGACCTGCGAACCGAAGAGATCGTCGGTGAATGAGGGGGATGACGTTGCGTTAGATTCGGACATTTTTCAAGGTGGCTGGGAACAGGATGTGTATTGTAACCAGTGTTGCGGATTGTCGGTTTGTCATTCTGAGCGCGGGCGCCCTTTGGGCAGCAGGCACGAACGAAGTCGAAGAATCTATGATGTAACGGCTTCGACAAACGTGCGCGGTAATTGCAACGATGGATTCTTCGACTTCGTTCGTGCCTGCTGCCCAAAGGGCGCCCGCGCTCAGAATGACAAACCGACAATCCGCAACACTGGTTGATAGCAGCCAGACACGTTTACAGAACGCCTCAACGTATCCTGCATCCTGCATCGCGAAGCTCCCTAACTCTCCATCTCCTCCCACTCGCGTTCGCGCACCAGAGTCTGGCTGCGTTCGCCAATTTCTGCTTCGGGCACGCGGTTGGGCATCAGGTAAAATTCATCAAACAACACTTTGACCACTGCCGCCGCCGGAACCGCCAGAATCGCGCCCGCCAAGCCGAACATGCTGCCAAACGCCAGCGCGAAAAAGATGATCGAAAACGGATGCAACTCCAACTGTTTGCCCATGATGAACGGCACCAGCAAGTTGCTCTCGACCTGCTGCACGAACAGAATCGCCGCGCCCGTCAGCAAAAAGGTTTGGCCGCCCATGCCCGCCGCCACGAACAAGGCCGGAACCGCCGCGATGAACGGCCCGATGTTGGGGATGAACTCGCCGAAAAACGCCAGGGCGCCAAACACCAGCGCCGGTTTGACGCCGATGAAATATAACAACAACCCGGTCGAAACGCCGGTAATTAAACCGTTGATGAGCGTCGCGCGTATCCAGCCCAACATCTGGCCTTCGATGCGCCCAATCGAGCGACCCGCCGCGTCGCGGTAGCGCGATGGCACCGCGCACAAAAAGCCCGAAACGAGGGGCGCCGGATTAAGCAGAATGAACGTCGTCAGCAAAAGCGCCAGCAGAAACGTGATCAAACCGCCCGCCATCGTGCGTAGCGTCGAAACCGCGAAACCGGTCAGGTCGGACGAGTGCGTGCGAATCCACTTCTCGAACTGCGGCGAGAACGCTTTGCCGACCTGCTTGAGATTGTCGGCGTCCTCGACCTGATCCGGTAAAATGGATTGCAACTGCGGAAAACGGTCAATCACCACTTGCAGTTGGCCCGCGATGTTGCGGCTGTAAGTATCGGACTGCTTTGCCAGCAAACTACTCTGTTCGATAATCGGCGGCACCACCAGAAATCCGACGCCCACCAAAACGCCCACCAATCCCAGCATCACTAAAACGACCGCCAATCCGCGCGGCAAACGCCGCTTTTCGAGCCAGACCACGACGGGATTGAGAATCGCCGACAGAAATAGCACGACGACCAGCAGCATCACTAATTTGCCCAGCGAAACAATCAGCAACGCCGACGCCGCCACGCCCAGACAGAGGAACAGAAACCGGCGCAGATTTTCGTATTGCGTGAACGGGCGTATGTTCAATCCGCTCGCGAGCGGCGCGCCCGTTTCGAGAATATCGTCGGGCGTAATCACGTCGGCCTGCGGGTTTTGCGGCATTACCGTTTCCGCATCGGAGTCGGGAGCGTCGTCGGAAGAGCGGCCAAAGCCAGGGAGTTTCATGGGGTGAATATAGAGTTGAATAGTGCCTGTCTGAGCAGAAGATATTGCGCGACTAACGTCGCTTTGCGGGGCTGACGCCCTCTTCCAATCGGCGGTTTTTCGATGAAATTTTATTGATTGGAAGAGGGCGTCAGCCCCGCAAAGCGACGTTAGTCGCGCAATATCTCTTATGAAGAAGAACTCGGCTCTAATATAACAAAGGCTCAAGCCTCACAACGCGTTAAAACTACGCGTTGCCAGACTTGAGCCTTAGATGAACCAACCGAAAATTTTACAATCGCCCTTTACCACTGCGATTGGCGAAGCCTTCATATTGGCGCATCTTGAGCTGCTGATCCAGATTCTGCATAATCTCCAGCGCCACGCCGACGACAATCAGCAAGCTGGTGCCGCCCACGAGCAAACTTCCGGCGGCGCCCGAAGTTTGGGGCAACTGCAAAATCGTCGGCATCCACCACTGCATCAGCGCGACCAAAGCGAGGAACAAGCCGCCCGCGAAAGTGATGCGCGTCAACACGCGGTTGATGAAAATTTCGGTCGGGCGCCCGGGCGCGTAACCCTGAATTTGGCCGCCGTAACGCTTGAGGTTATCGGCCAAATCGCGCACGTCGAACAAGACCGCCGTGTAAAAGTAGGTGAACAGCATGACCAGACCGCCATAACACAGCGAGGCGAACCAGCTATGCGGCGAAAACAGTTGCTGCACGTTCTGGGCGATAGTGACGCCGGTCGAATTGACGCCCTGATTGGCGCCCAGATACCAGGTCGCGATTTGGCCGGGGAACAGCACAATCGAGATGGCGAAGATGATCGGAATCACGCCCGCCGCCGCCATCTTGAGCGGCAAATACGAACGCTGTCCCTGCACCATGCGCTGCCCGGCCTGACGCGGCGCATATTTGACCGGAATGCGGCGTTCGCCCTGCGTGACCGTGATGATAATCCAGATCGTCGCCACGAAAACGATGAACAGCAAAACCATCTGCACGATAGCACCGGTCTGAATCATTTCGCCGATTTGCAGCGGCAGACGCGCCACGATGCCCGCGAAGATAATGAACGAGATACCGTTGCCCACGCCACGCGAAGTCATTTGCTCGCCCAACCAGATCAGGAACATCGTGCCCGCCGTCAGCGACAAAACCGACTCGATAAAAATCGGCGCGCCCGGCGCCAGAATGCCAAAGCCGGGCGATTGAAACGCTTTGGTCGCCACAACCGCCTGAATCAGCGTCAGGCCAATCGCGGCCCAACGCGTCCATTGCGCCATTTTGCGGCGACCGAATTCGCCTTCCTGCTGCATCTCTTTGAAGTAGGGGAAGGCAATCGTCAACACCTGAAAGATAATTGACGACGTGATGTAAGGCATGATGCCCAACGCCAGAATCGAGAGTTTTCGGAGGGCACCGCCGCCGAATATGTCGATGAAGTCGAGCACGCCGCCGCTCTGGGCAAACAGCCGTTTGAGCGCGTCGTGGTCAACGTTTGGAATCGGGATGTGCAGCGCCAAGACGTAAACGATGATGGCGCCCATCACAAAGAGGATGCGGTTGCGCAGTTCGCGCACGCGCCACGAAAGGATCAGGGGTTCGAGAGCTTTTTTCATATCAAGCCGGCAGAGTGTAACCGGTGAGTTCTGGGGTTCGTATTTTGAGAACTCAATAGTGTGACGCGCGCGAACGCTTAACGCCAGAGCATTTCAGATGATTGGCGAAAAGAAGGGTTGCTTTAAAAGGTGGCTGGTGGTGGGGATCAGTTGTCAGGGGAGAATGTTGGCGGCAGTTTGCGCCGCGTTGCACTTCTAATTCCTGACAATCACCGGCAACTGCTGGGGCTGGTGGTATCGGTGGCCGCGTTGTAATCGAGGGCGCGGCACACGATGGAGGTGGCGCCATGTTTATCGGTTGCCACGATTTTCCATTCGTTATGGCCGGGCGTGAGCTCGAAGCGGCGAGCAAAGCTGCCGTTGTTTAGCATCAGGGCGCGTTGGCCGTTGATTTCGAGCGTGTTGCCCGCTTCGGTCGCGCCGCGCACGATGACGACATCTTTGTTCATCGGCTGGGCGAGCGCGCTCAGGTGGGCGAGCGCGCTCAGGGTGGGGCGCACCAAATCGGGCTGCTTCCGAAAATCGGCGCCCGATGCTTTCGTCGTCACAATCGAGTGTGAACCCGCTTGCCCCGTCGTAGCCGTCGTGCCCGCGTTGACGTAGGTGCGTTTGCCCTCGCTTTCCATTTGCACGCGTCCAGCGAAGGTCTCGATGCGCGTGGCGCCATCCGGCAGGGCGGCGATGCTAAACACCGTGCCCACGACCCAGGCGCGCGCGTGGGGCGTTTGAATCTCGAACGATGAACCCTTTTCGATGGGCTTGACGATGCGCACGAACAGCTTGCCCGCATCCAGACGAAACTGCGCACTTTCCTGATTTTTGGCGGTGTTAATCGTTGCTTTGGCGACGGTGAGTTGTGTGTTCGGCGTCAGCTTCCAGCGCGTTTTATCGGCCCAGGTGAACTCGACCTGCCCGGTTTTGCCGGTGCGCACGACATCGCCCACCGCGACCATCTGCCCCGACGCGAGCGCAGTAAAATCGCCCTGCCCGCCGCGCTGCACTTCGACAGTGCCCCGCACGCCTTCGGCCTGCGCCACGCGCGTCACGATGAGGAAAGATTGAGCCAACAGCGCAAACACGATGACGAGAATCATCGCGTTGATAAAGATCAGCAGAACCGGTTTCCTCATGATGTAAAATTAAATCTTAATTCGCGTTCGATAAAGGCACGACAAGGCGCCCATAAAAACGCGCTCCTTATAGAATACCCCAAATCGACGGGTTTTAAACAGTATGGACAGAATGATTAGCAAGAAAATCGCCAAACAGTGTGGTTCTCGCGAATTTATCCTTATTATCGTAGAAAATAGACATTGGGCCTCGCAGCTTGCGGCGCTATTTCGCTTCCGGCTTTGCATTATCTGACAGCGCGAGCGTCTCGCAAGTCTCGCGCGAAACGTGTCTGTTAAACTGTCGCGCGCTTTTCTCCCAATCACCAATTCATTATGGCAGGACATTCCAAATGGAAAAACATCCGCTTGCACAAAGGCAAAGCGGACAAAGAGCGCGCCAAGCTGTTTGCCAAGCTATCGCGCGACCTCACCGTCGCCGCCAAATCCGGCGGCGACCCCGACTCCAACCCGCGTCTGCGGTTGGCCTACGATAAAGCGCGCGCCAGCTCAATGCCCGCCGAAAATATCAAACGCGCCATCCAAAAAGGCACCGGCGAACTCACTTCCGAGAACCACGAAGAGATCACCTACGAAGGCTACGGCCCCGGCGGTATCGCGGTTTTGGTCGAGACCGAAACCGACAATCGCAACCGCACCGTCGCCGCCGTCCGTTCGCTTTTTAACAAAAGCGGCGGCAGTCTGGGCGAAAACGGTTCGGTCGCCTGGCAGTTTCAACGTCTTGGCCAAATCGTGGTTGACGCGCAGGGCGACGACGGCAAAGCGACCGACGAAGATGCCTTATTCGAGGCCGCCATCGAAGCGGGCGCGACTGACATCGCCAGCGACGAAGACGCCTTTACTTTAACGACGCCGCTCGATGCGTTGGAAGCCGTCGAAAGCGCGCTGGAAGCGGCGGGCTTTCCGATTCAGAGCGCCGAATCGGCTCTGGTGCCCGATACGGTTATCGCGATTGAAGGCGAAGACGCCCGCAAGTTGTTAAGATTGCTTGACGCACTCGAAGAAGACGACGACGTTGTAAACGTGGTCGCCAACTTCGAGCTCAGCGACGAAACTCTGGCGGACGAAGAGAGTTAGGCGAGGGCGAACACAAGGTTCGCCCCTACATTTTTTGGGCACTCATAACCAACAAAGGACAAACAAACACAGTGAACAAACATAATTTCGCGGCCTGGAAGCCGTTGGCCGCCATCGGGTTGGCCCTTGCTCTCGCCGGATGTAACGGCACAAACGGCGGCGCTGCCGGTAGCGCGACCGGCGTTGCGGGCGGGAGCGGCGAAACGCTCGCGACCGTCGGTGGCACGCCCATCACGCGCACCGAACTCAACAAAATTCTGGAAGCGCAGAGCGGCGCGCAGTTTTTGCCGGTTCTCATTGATACTCAATTGCTGATTCAGGCGGGCAAAGACGCGGGCATCGAAGTTTCCGATGCCGATGTCGCCGCCGAGTTGGAGCGCCAGAAGAAGATAGACCCGCAGCTCTCGGACGCGCTCACCAAGAACCCCAAACTGACCGATGTCATCAACACGCAGGTGCGCCGCAATCTGGTGACGCAGCGCCTGTTGACCAAAGACGTGAAGGCGACCGACGCCGACGTGCAGAAGTTTTTCACGACTTACAAGTCGTATTACGAAGAGCCCGCCAAAGTCAAAGTCGGCACCCTGCTAACCTCGACCAAGGCGCGCGCCGACGCCATGAGCCGCGCGCTCAAGAACAACAGCAAAACTTTCGAGCAACTCGTCGAAGAGCAGAAGAAAGCGCAAGACCCCCTCGCCTCGCGTTCGAGTTTGGGCGATAGTTTTGCGTCGGTTGATACCCTGCCGCTCGTCTTTGGCGAGGCCGAAGCCAAGTCCATCGAGAAATTGCCCAAGGGCGGCACGACCGAACCCAAAGCGATCAATGTCGGCCAGGGCGAGCCGATTTATGTGTTGTTCCACGTCACCGACAAACAGCAGCCGACCAAAGCCGACTTCGCCGCGCTGAAGCCGACGGTCGAGACCGACTACAAAATGACGCAGGTCGCCAAAGACGAAGTCAAGAAGAACCCGCAGAATCCTTCGTTTGACGAGACGCTCAAGCGCACGCGCGACGCGGTTCGCGGACAGAGCCAGGATCCAACCGCGCCCGCGCCGTCGTTTCGCGATGTGCTGACGGTGATTCTGCGTCCGCTCCAGCAGAACATTCTGACCGACCTGCGCTCCAAAGGCACCGTCAAAATTGACGACGCGACTTATACCGATGTCGCCGAGCAATACAAGACGATTCCCACACCCGTTCCGCCCGCCGCCGGCGCTGCGACGGCTGGCGCTGCGACGGCTGGCGCTGCGACGGCCGGCGCTGCGACGGCTGGCGCTGCGACGGCTGGCGCGCCCGCAATGGCGCCCGCCGACAACGCCGCGCCCGCAATGGCGCCCGCTCCGGCGATGGATGCGCCCGCCACTGCGCCCGCGAACAATGCGGCGCCCGCTCCGGCGACGCCGTAGTTGTCGAAGTAAACACAACAGCCGCCCGATTTGCATCGGGCGGCTGTTGTGTTTGCCCGCGCTAAACTTTCCCGATTCGCCTTCTCCAAATTATGTCTCAATTCCAACGTCTTACGCAAATTATGGCTCAATTGCGCGCGCCCGACGGCGGCTGTCCCTGGGATTTGAAGCAGACCCACGAATCGCTGCGGCCCCATCTCATCGAAGAGAGCGCCGAAGTTTTGCAAGCCATCGAAAGTGGCGACCGCGCCAACCTGCGCGAAGAGTTGGGCGACCTGCTGTTGCAAGTCGTCTTTCACGCGCAATTGGCGCAGGAAAACGGCGATTTTACCATTGAAGATGTGGCGCAAACCATCAACGAAAAATTGGTGCGCCGCCATCCGCATATTTTTGGCGATGTTCAGGCCGACGATGCCGAAACCGTCAAAGCCAACTGGGATGCCATCAAAGCGCAGGAAAAAGCCGAACGCGGCGAAACGCAAACTTCGGTTCTGGGCGAAACGTTGGGCGAATTGCCCGCCTTGGCGAGTGCGCTGACAATTTCAAAGCGCGCGGCCAAAGTCGGATTCGAGTGGCCCGACGAAACCGGAGTTGTGGCCAAACTGCGCGAAGAAGTCGAGGAAGTCGAGGAAGCATTGGCGCACGAAAGCAAGGAGCGCGTCGCCGAAGAGTTGGGCGATTTGCTGTTTACCGTCGTCAACATCGCGCGCTGGCGCGGCATCGATCCCGAAATGGCACTGCGCGATAACAATCGCAAATTTCGCGGACGCTTCGAGCAAATGGAAGCGCAGGCCGCACAACGCAATTGGGATTTGGAATCGCTGAGCGAAGCGCAATGGGACGAACTGTGGAATGGGGCGAAAACTCAAGGCTGAATTTTTGGCGTGCAGAGAGCGGTTACGTTTTTCCCTCACCCACCTTCGCGGAGCTCAGAACTGCCTTGGCTCCGCCAGGCGACCACTCCCGTAGGGAGAAGGATTAAAAGCGGCGTAGTCTTGAAGAAAGCTCTTTACTTTGCGCCTGCTGTTTCCTTCTCCCTACGGGAGTGGTCGCCTGGCGGAGCCAAGGCAGTTCTGAGCTCCGCGAAGGTGGGTGAGGGAAAAACGTAACCGCTCTCTGCGCCAATTTAAACGTTATGCCCACCATCCAAAATTTACTCGACCAACTCGACCGTCATTTTCCCTGGAATCGCGTCGAAAAATGGGATACCGTCGGCCTTCACATCGGCGACCGCAACGCGCATGTTGACGCGGTTCACGTTTGCTATGAAGTCAGCGACGCCGCGATTGATGAAGCGATTGCGAGGGGCGCTGGGGCGATTGTCGCTTATCATCCGCTCCTGTTTCGCCCGATGGCTTCGCTCGATTTTGCTAATCCGACCGCGCGTTTGGCGATGCGCATCATGCGCGCGCAAATGGCGCTAATTTGCGTTCACTCGGCGTTGGATGGCGCGCCGCCACCCCATGCGTTGGGCGATGCTCTGGCGGCGCAGTTGGGCTTGTCGGACGTGCGCGTTGCTGCCGCATCGGGCGCGCCGCAGTTGGTGAAGATCGCTACGTTCGTGCCGCCCGCGCATTTGGACGCCGTGCGCGCGGCGCTGTGGGGCGCGGACGCCGGACAAATCGGCGCATTTTACGATGAAGCCTCGTTCGCGGTCGCGGGCGACGGCACCTTTCGCGCGCTCGAAGGCGCCAATCCGAGCATTGGCGAAATTGGGCATCGCGAAACCGTGGCCGAAGTGCAACTCGAAGTTCTGGCGCCCGAAACAAAGTGGCCCGCCGTCGTCGCGGCACTGCGTAACGCGCATCCCTACGAAGAGGTCGCTTATAACGTGACGGCCCTCCTCAACGACGACAAAGCTGGCAGTTACGGGCCGCTTCGCATCGGCCAGGTCGAGCAGCAAAGTTTGAGTTCGTGGGTCGAAACCGTGCGCGAAAAGCTCAATCCGCCTTCGATTCGCGTCGTGGTGCCGCCCGACTTTGGCGCAGTCGAAACTGTCGCGTGCAGTCCAGGAAGCGGCGCGAGTTTCATCGGCAAATTAGAGCGCGGCACGACGTTTGTGTGCGCCGACATCAAACATCACGATGCGCTGCAAGCGCGCGCGCGCGGCGTCGCCCTCGTTGACGTGACGCACGCCGCCACCGAAACCGCGACCGTCCCGATGATGGCGGACGCGCTGGAAAACATTGATGGCCTGAGCGTCACTCGCGAGGCGAAGGCGGATAATCCGTTTGGGGTTTGGCCGCAAGAAAAAGGATAAAAAATGGGAAATTTATAGCTCTTTCGCCTCTGCGTGAACCGCGCGCGTAAGCAAGTCGGGCCGCCGCACCATGATGCAATTGCCGTGCATCCGTTCGCTTCTGTGTGCGACGGCCCGACTTGCTTATGCGCGGTTCACGCAGAGGCTGAATGACTACAAAAATTTCATCCTTTATCCTTTTCCCGATTTGCGCCAAACTACACGATAATGAACCGTGCCCTGCTCGATCTGCAACTTCTCGATTCCGCCATTCAAAACGCCACGCGCGAAAAGTCACGCCTGGACGATGGCACACCCGCCCGCGCGACGTTGGGCGAACTGGAAACTCAGCTCGCGCAAACGCGCGAAGAGGCCGCGACCGTCGCGGCCACGCGCGCCAAAGCCGAGGGCGATTTGGAAGCCGCCGAAACCAAAATCGAACGCCAGAAAAAACGCGTAATGACGGTTTCGAGCGCCCATGAAATCAGCGCATTGGAACGCGACATTGAAGGCCTGAGCCGTATGCGCGGCGAACTCGATGAGACGATTCTGATCGCCATGGACGAGGGCGAAACCCTGGCCGCAAAGGTCGCGAAAGAAGAAAAGCAAGTCGAAGTCGCGCGCGCCAAAGCCGAGCAAATCGAGGCCGAGTTCAAGGCGCAAACCGAACTGTTGGACAAGCGCGTCGCGGGCAAAAAAGCCGAGCGTCCGCCGGTTATCGCGAAACTTTCCAACGAAGATAAAACGCGCTATTCCGAAGGCTACAAACGACATGGCGGCGTCGCGGTCGCTCATGTCGAGGGCGGTTCCTGTAGCGCGTGCGGCGCCGAGATTTTGCCGTTTACCCTGCGCGAAGCCAAAACAGCAGAGTTCCCGACTTGCGAAGGCTGCGGACGTTTACTGTGGGTCGAATGAGGGGAAAAGCTCAGATGCAAAATGCGGAATGCGAGAGTGTAACGGATACATTTGACGAACGCCTCTACGCATCCCGCATCTTATTATGCTGCATCTTCAGATTATGCGTTTCAATCCCAAATCCAAAGGCCGATGGAAATGGTTGCTCATCGTCGGCGTTCCCGTCGTCGCCATCCTCGTCGTCGGCAAAATGACCAACACCAATCCGCCGACCAATCTGGCGCAAACCACGCCCGACGAAGCGCCCGAACTGCGCACACGTCTTTATCGGCAAACGCCCGACGAAGTTTTGCAAGCCGCCAAAACCGTCGCGGGCGAGCAGAAGACGTGGTTCAAATTGTGGCGCATTTCGCCGCAAAGCGAAGTCACGTCGGGGCCGCCACATCATCAACTCAAAGTTGAAGTTCCGGTGCTGTTTTACACCGACGATTTGACGGTGAGCCTCGACACCGTTGATGGCCAAACGCGGGTCAACGTCAAGTCAAAATCGCGCGTCGGCCAGGGCGACTTCGGCGAAAATCGCCGTCACGTCGCGCAGTTTTTGGCAGCGTTGGATCGGCAGTTGGGCATGGATTCGAGTTAGAAACTATCCGAACAGGAAAAAACGTCCTAAACCCGCAACGCGCCATTGACGCCGTTGCGCATTTCGTAGCGGCGGCCCAACAGCCAGATCACGTCCGACAGCCGGTTCATATAACGTAACAGCTCGTCGCTGACGAGGGCGGCGTCGGCGTCGCGCAGACGCACTACGCAACGTTCGGCGCGGCGCGCAACGGCACGAGCGCAGTCAATCGCCGCGCCGCCGCCGCTCGCGCCGGGCAAAGCCCAGTCGTCCAACAAATTGGGCATCTCTTCGATTTCGGCGACGATGGCATCGAGTTGCGCCGTCACATCGGGCGTTACGGTTTGCTTGAGCTTGTCACGTTTTTCGGCGGGTGTGGCGAGTTCGGCGCCCAGAATAAAGGAGTGGCGCTGCAACAGTTCCAGCCAATCTTTGGTTTTCGGGTCGTCGCAGAGGGCGCGCGCCAGACCGAGGAACGAGTTAAGTTCGTCAATGGTGCCGTAAGACTCGACCTGCAAATCGGCTTTGGAAACGGTCTCTCCGAAAATCAGGCGCGTTTGGCCGCCGTCGCCGTGTTTGGTGGCTATGCTCATAATTCACTGGCAAGTATGGCGGATTTACAGGCTGTCGCGCGCGTCGTCGGGTTCGACGTCTTTGACTTTGGCGAGCGCCGCTTCAAACGCGGCGCGGTTGCCGCGCTTTGCCCGTTGCTCCAAATAATCTTGCGTCATTAACGCCGCCATCTTTTCGCCCAAAGCCGAGGCCACCAATTGATTGATGGAAATGCCCTCACTTTTGGCCAGTTCGCGGGCTTGCTTGTGCAACGATTCAGGGATTCTTAAGCTGAGTGTGCGCATGGGATAACTCCAATTTCTTTCAAAAATTCGTGGGGCGTAAGAACGCGCACTCCAAACTGTTCGGCTCCCACAAAATCTTTTTTGTTGAAACTCACGATGATCTCGTTTTGTGATTCAACAGCCAATTCCAAAACCATATCGTCCTTTGGATCTTTGAGAAAAGGACGCCATAAAAAGAAAATTTGGCGCAGACTGGCATGGGAGCAAATGTAATTGATGGAAACATCGGCAAGCCTCATTTCTGCGCTTAGGAGCGTGAATGTGAACCGCGCGCGTAAGCAAGCGAGCCATAACGCACACGAGAAAATTGAACTTTGTCGTGTGCGTTATGGCCCGCTTGCTTACGCGCGCGGTTCACATTGGGCAAATGCACGTCGAAGCTGAAGCCACCCCACGATTTGAGACAAGAGAAATTTATTCTCCTAACTACAAACTGTTACAAGTTGCTCTTGCGTATTCCTTAGACTTGAAATGAAAAAACAACCGCCCCGACTTTTGCAAGTCGAGGCGGCGTTTGTGCGCGAATATCAAGAATAAATTCTGGATAGACGAACGGGTCGTGGATTTTAGCTCATCGCGGCGACGGGAGCTTCCGAGAAGGGAGCTTCCGAGGTCGCGCGGACGTTGGTCGCGCGCAGACCTTTGTCGGCGCCCTCAACCTCATATTCGACCTTTTGGCCTTCTTTGAGACTGCGATAACCGTCCGTCTGAATCGTGGAGTAGTGAACGAAAACGTCTTCGCCCCCGCTCTCCTGTTCGATGAAGCCAAATCCTTTGGCGTCGTTAAACCATTTTACTGTGCCTTTTGCCATACGTCTGTGTTTCTCCTGCTTGAATGCCGTTTTCCTGTGCGCCCTGACGTGTTGATGGACAAAGGCGCGAAAAGACGGCTAAATTAATTGATGGTTCCCAAGGGAATCCCCTGCGAACTGAGGCAATTTTATAGAGTTTCCCTTGACTTGTCAAGGGCAAATTAGGCAAAACTGCGAAAAAACCGAAAAAAGGCGGCGAGAAGCGAATTTTCGTTAAAATCTCTGAGGTTCAAAAAAATGCAAGTCGCTCCCGATTTCACTCCTGCCTCCAACGCGCCCCTGCCCGATTCGCGGCCCAAGGTCATCATTCTCGGTTCCGGCCCGATCCGCATCGGCCAGGGCATCGAGTTCGATTACGCCTCGGTTCACTGCACGCGCGCCATTCGTGAGATGGGCTATCAGGCCATCGTCATCAACAACAATCCCGAAACCGTCTCCACCGATTTCGATATTTCCGACCGCCTCTACTTCGAGCCGCTCACCCTCGAAGACGTGCTCAACATCATTGACCGCGAGCAACCGCTGGGCGTCGTCACTCAGTTCGGCGGCCAAACTGCCATCAATCTGGCGGGGCCATTGATGCGCGCGGGCGTGCCGATTCTGGGCACGCAGTTCGACTCGATTGACCTGGCCGAAGACCGCGACCGTTTCGACGGTTTGCTGGTGAGATTGGGCATTCCCAAGCCCAACGGCAAAGCCGTGACGACGCTCGAAGCGGCGGTTGGCGTCGCGACCGAAATCGGTTATCCGGTTTTGGTGCGGCCTTCGTATGTTCTGGGCGGGCGGGCGATGGAAATCGTTTATAACGAAACCGATCTGCGCAGTTATATGCGCACCTCAACCGAAGTCACGCCCGAAAAGCCGATTCTGGTGGACAAATATATTACCGGCAAAGAGGCCGAAGTGGACGTGATTTGCGATGGCGAAACCTGTCTGTTGCCCGGCATCATGGAACATATCGAGCGCGCGGGCGTGCATTCGGGCGACTCGATGGCGGTCTATCCGCCGCAGAGTTTGAGCCAGAGAATTATTGACCAAATCACCGATTACGCGATTCGCGTTGCCCTCGAATTGAAAATTTCGGGCTTGATGAATATCCAATATGTCATCGAGGGCGAGCAGGCTTTCATCATCGAAGTCAACCCGCGCGCCAGCCGCACGATTCCGTATTTGAGCAAAATTACCGGCGTGCCGATGGTTGATTTGGCGACGCGCGTGATGATGGGCGAGAAGTTGGCCGACCTGGGATATAAGACCGGTTTGTATCCGACGCCCGATCAAGTCGCGGTCAAGGCGCCGGTGTTTTCGTTCCAGAAGCTGGCTCTGGTGGATACCGATCTGGGGCCGGAAATGAAGTCAACCGGCGAAATTATGGGCGTGGACAACACCTTTGCGCGCGCCTTATACAAAGCGATGGTGGCGTCGGGCTACGACATTCCCCTGCCCGACGAAGAGCGCGCGCAGGGCGCGTTATTGGTGACGCTGGCCGATCACTCCAAGGACGAGGGCGCGCCAATTGTCAAAGGTTTCGCCGAGTTGGGCTATAAAATTTACGCGACGAGCGGCACGGCGGCGACACTTTCGCGGCACGGCGTCGAATGCGAAATCGTGCGGCGCATCCGCGAAGACGAGCCGAATCTGATGAATCTGCTGACCGGGCAGCAGGTGGATTTTCTGCTCAATACGTCGGAGCGCCAGCGCACGCCCGAACGCGACGGCCTGAAGATTCGGCGCGCGGCGGTCGAGAACGGCGTGCCGTCGCTAACGAGTCTCGACACGGCGGCGGCGCTGTTGACGGCGCTGCAAGGCGTCGCGCAGGAGAAGGTCGTCGGCGTGCGCAGCGTGAATAATTACGCGGTGGCGTAGGAGTTTGCGGCTGGTCAGGTCAGGAGTTGAAACTCCTGATTGCGGGCTAAAGCCAACCGTGCTCCGCACGGGGTAACATCCGCTAATACCGAAAAGGTAAATTTTGCCGATGCGTCCGTGCGGAGCACGGTTGGCTTTAGCCCGCAATCAGGAGTTTCAACTCCTGACGTGTCCGTCCTAAACCGCAACCGTCTCGAACACGCGCGGAAACGTTCGTCCGCCGCGCGAAACCGTGTCGCCGTCCATATAACAGACGCTAAACGCGCGCCGCGACTGCGCCGAATGATTCTTATCCGAAGCGTGCAACAGCCAGTTATGCAGCACGACCGCTTCGCCCGCTTCGAGTTCGAGATGAATGACCGGATATTTCTCGACTAACTCCTGCGCCTGTTGGGGCGTGACGTAGCCCGACGGATGATCGGGATTGAGCAAACCCAATTTGTGGCTGCCCTCGATGATTTGCACGCAACCGTTTTCTTCGGTTGCCGTGTCGAGCGCCGTCCACAGCGTAACGAGCGGATCGCGGTCGAGGTCTTGCCAACGGTCTTGATGCCACGGTAACAAGGTGCCCTGATTGGCCGGTTTGTTCATAAACATCGCGCGAAACGCCGCGATGGGCATTTCGCCACCGTATTGGCGTTCGCAGATTTCCTCAAAAATCGGCTGGTTCATAAACTCCCAAAACAGAGGGTCGGCTTCGAGTTCCTGGATCTTACGGTAATCCAAACGCGCGCCCTTGTGGCCGAATGATTGCTCGCCAGCGTTTTCGTATTGCCCGTCTTTGGAATCGAGCTGCATCAAAATCTTGGAATAATCCAAATCGGCCTTACCCAACATGATGTCGTCAATGCGCGTTTGCAGCGCCTTCAGTTCGTCGGCATTGAGCACTTTGCCCAAACGCAAATAGCCCTTCTCTTCATACTCCGCCCACTGCTCGTCGGTCAAAATCTGGTTCATAGTGAATCTCCTTTTTTGCACTTTGGTAGCGCGCCCTATAGTTTGCCCTGCTCACGAAAATAACGGCCATTCATTTGCCCACTATGCGCTTTCTCATGACCAAAGATTTGATACTTTCCCTGCTGCAAACCGGCGAACAGAGCCTGACGCGCACTTTTGACGCGGTGCCCGACGACAAACTTTACTGGCAACCGCTCGACCAGGGCCGTTGCGCGATTGACGCCTTTGGCGAAGCTGCCCAAACCTGCGCTATGATTACTCAACTGGTGCAAAGCAAAGGCGAAACCAAGCCGTCGCGCGAGATGTTCGCGAAGATGGCCGACGAACGCGCCGACTGGAACAAAACCGACGCGCTCGACGCGATGAGCACCAATTCGGCGGCGCTTTTTGCGGCGATTGAAACTCTGTCGGAAGAAGATTTGGCGATGCCCATCACCATGCCGATGGGCGGCGGCATGACAATGCCGATGGGCGCCTGGATTATGATGGCCTATCGCACCTTTATCTCGCGGTTCGCGCAGATCAACTATATCCAAACGCTTTATGGCGATACCGAATCGCACTAATTTTTTAGCCACAAAGGGTGGGATTTGCGCAGTTGGTTTACCTCTGTGAACCGCGCGCGTAAGCAAGCGGGCCGTTAAAATTACAAGAAGACTTTAACTTCGTCGAGAGCGTTAGGGCCCGCTTGCTCACGCGCGCGGTTCACAGAGGTAAACCCAACAGTGTAACTCCTATTCTTTGTGGCTAATGTGGCTATTTTTGTTCGCAGCTTTCCCAAAACCACACGTTTTCTCGGCCCCGAATTCGCGTCTGTAACCCGTAATCATGGACGCCATCATTCTCTTTTCTCACGGTTCGGTTTTGTGTGGCGCGGGCGAAACTTTGTTCGCGCTCGCCACACGCATGGAAGCGCGCGGCGATGCGCCAGTTGTCGAGGTAGGGTTTCTCAACTATTCCGAGCCGACCTTTGCCGAGGCTTTCGAGACGTGCGTGAATCGCGGCGCCACGCGCATTTTGGTCGCGCCTTATTTTCTGGTCGCTGGCTATTTCGTCAAGGTTAGTCTTCCGCCGGTTATCGAGCCGATGCGCGCGAAGTATCCCGCCATCGAAGTCGTCGTCGCCGACGCGATGAAGACGCATTCGCTCCTCGCCGACGGTATTATTCATTGCGCCAATCGGGCCTTCGAGCCGAATAAATGGCGCGATTTATGGGACAACGCGCCGCAGTTTTGCCGTCCGCACCCGCGTTGCCCGCTCTACGATACCGCCAAATGTCCGCTTCATCCCGGCGATAAACCCGTGCCCGGCGCCGATTTAGACGAGCTGCCGCATTACCAAGGCAACGGCCCAACCGAGCCGACGGCGCTACTGGTGATGGTTCATGGTTCGCCGCGTCCGCAGAGCAATAACGCGATGTTCGCCGTCGTCGAACAGGTGCGGCAGCGCGGGGTTTTTCCGCTCGTGAGCGTCGGTTTCATGGAATGCAACGAGCCGTCTATTCCCGATGCGATTGACGCATTAGTTGAGCAGGGCGCCCGCAGCGTGGTTGCGGTGCCTTATTTTCTGCACACCGGCAATCACGTTGCCGACGATTTGCCCTCGGCGTTGGAAGAGGCGCAACTCAAATATCCCGATGTGAAATTTTCGATGGGCGATTATTTGGGCCACGACGAAGTTATCGCCGATGTCTTGATGGATCGCGTGCGCGAAGTGGCTTAGACAATTTTCAGTTTTCAGGTGACAGGGATCAAGTTATACAGCGCAGTAACAAATCTGGCGACGGGAAATCCTGCCACCTGAAAACTGAAACCTGTTACCTTACTTTCACCAACGGTTTCAGCGTCGCCATACGTTTTTCGCCGATGCCTTTCACGTCGTCCAACTGGTCAATGCTCTTGAAGCCGCCGTTTTCCGCCCGATAAGCGAGTATTCGTTCGGCCATCTTGGGGCCGACGCCGGGCAAAACTTCCAATTGGGCCTGCGTCGCTTTGTTCAGGTCAACCGGATTGGCTTTGAGATATTCCGTCGAAGCGTTGCTTGAAGTCGCGCCCGATTCAGTCTTGGCAAACGGAATTCCGCCCGGCGTCGTCGCGCCCGAATCGGATGACGATGAACTGCTCGAAGCTGGCGCGCTCGCGGCGGGCGCAGCGGCAACGGGCACTTCTTTGATGATGATCGTCGGAGTCGGATTGGGCGCGGGAGTGGCACGCGAGGGAATCTCGATTTTGCTGCCGTCCTGCGCCCAATCCGCCAGATTCATCGCCGATTTGTCGGCCAACGGCTTGAAGCCGCCCGCCTTACGAATCGCGTCTTGCACGCGCGCGTTGAACGGCAGTTCGTAAACGCCCGGCTTGTTCACTTCGCCCGAGACTTGCACTTTGACCGTCATCGGTTTGCCGCTCGGCGCGCTGAATGGGCCAACCGGCAGAGGCCGCCGCGATTTCTCGCCGTTGACGGCGCCAAAGGTGTAAACGCAGAACGCCGTCGCCAATGCCAACAAGAGCCACGCCCAGCCATATTTCGGTTTTGGCTGAGCGAGCGATTCCGGCTCGATGACGGGTTTGGTCAAGTCGAAATCGAACTCTTCGCCGCGCAGTTCGCGCGCGCGCACGGCGACCGACGAGTTCGCCTGAATCTCTTCGACCGCCGCCGCCGAAACTGTGGGCGGCGGTGTTTCGGGTGGTGAAGCGGTTTGCACCGTATCGGCGTCGTGCGCGGGCGCGACGTCGTAAGGTTGCGGAGCAGACGAACGGTCGCGAGAATTCATTTATTAATTATCGCTTATAATTCGTTCGTTTACAACTTTTCAAGAGTTACGCAGTTGCGTTTGCGCCCTTGAACCGCGCGCGTCAGCAGGCGGGCCATAACGCTCAGGGCAAAGTGGAAGTCTGCTTATCAACCCTAACGGGCCGCTTGCTTACGCGCGCGGTTCACAGTCACAAACGCAACTGCGTCACGCCTACTTTTCATTAGACCTCTTGCATAAGTCGTTTTGAGCGTGATTTTTGCTCTGACTCGCTCAATGGGCGGGGCTTACGCCCTCTTCCAATCGGGGTTTTCTCTTCGCCCAAAGATTGGAAGAGGGCGTAAGCCCC